>SDBT01014897.1_pt1 | contig 12370 bp, 30 predicted proteins | sample 2277101 | NCBI WGS metagenome assembly SDBT01 (sample SAMN10404973, study PRJNA504765) | marine sediment metagenome | isolation source: marine sediment core GS10_PC15, 103 cmbsf | place: Arctic Ocean: Southern Knipovich Ridge | collected 2010
GAATAAGGCTGACTAGTAGGGCTTGACAGCCTATGGTAAAATTAAATGAGGGAGGTATGCAATGACCAAGAAAAACGATGAGGCTTGGGGAGACCCACAGGGTAAACCGTGTCCCTACTGTGGGCAGCCTATGTACCGAAGTGAGGGCGGGAACAGCTTATCCCGATGGCTGGCTGATGATTATATCTGCCCGAAGTGCGGGGGTTTGGAGGCATTTGTTGACCTCTACCGCAGGGGTGCAAAGCTCTGCTTTACTGGTCTATCTGACCGAGTGAGCTTGGTCGTAGAGGGCAGGGCAGGACATATACCTCTGGGCGGTGACTGTGCCCAGTATATAGGATTTGAGCAAGCCTGCCAGATAGCCAAAGACCTGAACGGCAGGTTGAAAGAGCCTGTTGATAAGCAGGCAGAAATGCGGATAGTCGGTACGACTATGCACGCTCAGCACGTAGGCTATTAGTTTAGCCTCTGAGGGTGTGGGGTCAGGTTGTCGCTGGCTTGACCCCACTACCTGAGCGGTTAAGCAGGAGGTTTTGATATGTAGCACTAGCGACTGACGACAGGGCAGGAATAACAGTAAACGACAGTAACTGCCTGCCCTGCGGTGAGCAGCTAGCTCAAGTAATATATAAGGCGGTGACTATGACTATCAAAGAATGGGTCAGGGAAAATGCTGAGGGCTTGATGCCTGACCAACACTTCACAGATGAGGAGCTTGACCACATTGCTATGTGCTGCGAACACCTGTTTGATGCGGTGGTAAACGACAGACCTGTTGGTAGCTTTCTTCGGGCAGTCATTAGCAATAACTTTCGTGATGCCTGTATCAGAGCTGATGGTACGAACAGGAAAGCATTGTATCTATACGCTATGTTTATGCTGAACAGAACGCCAGCCGATAAACTCAAATAACTATATAAGGGGTGACTATGAAGAAACGCAAGCCACAGCGACAGCGTAACAACGCACACCTGAGGGCACGCAAGGTACACGGCTCGCTATTCTCTGACACTTTCATTGAGCGGAGCGGGCGCCGGATAACACAGGCGCTCATTGACGGCTTGAGTATGGCGGTATCAAACGGCAAGAGTAAGTTTACCGTTACTATGAGGAAAGCTGACGTGAGAACTGTCTTAAAATCTATGAGGTAAGTGAGGTAAGGTAATGGGATATACTAAAGGGAAACCAAGGGAAATCACAGAAGATATGGTGGTTGGTTATGATGTGTATGGGAGAGAAATTGAGGCTGGTAGATTATCAAAGTGGGCTTACAGACAACTAGAGACGCAACCTGAGATGTATGAGGCGTTGAAGGAAATATCTGAAGGCAGGGGTAGGTATAGCAGGGATGAGCTGACTCATGCCTCAAACACTATTGAGGACATGAAAGCATTAGCAGTTCAAGCCCTACTCAAAGCGGAGGGGAAATGATTTGTAAAGCGTGCAAGAAGCAACCAGCCACCTTAACGGCAAGGCAGGACAAGGCTGATATACCAGTCAAGGTATGCGGTCAGTGTGCCGACAAGTACCGATTAAAGGGCTACCTGATATTATCAATGTAAGGGGGTGAGACGATGGCTTGGCATCAAGGCGAGTGCCCGATATGCAAGCAGGAAAAGCTGATCGGCTACGTGGTTTGCCTGCGACTTGAGATATGTGTTGACTGCTTTTTGAGCTGGCAGAGCGGTGAGCTAAAGATTAAAGTCGGACTATCATCAAAGTTCCATTTGAACTAAAGGGAGATATGAGCAAAGCTAAAGACAGGGCAAGAGCAAAAGCAGGTAATCCTCATCGCAACCGAGCTACAAGATGGGTCTGTGCAAACTGTCACCAGCCCCTTGAAGCTGACTTCGTAAAGGATAATGGCTTCCTATACCATAAGGATTGTCCCAAGATAATGATACCATTGAGGAGGGCAGGTTCAAATGACCAGACCTGAGGTAGGCCACATCGGGGTAGATACTACCTACCATTGCAAGACCTGTGGGCATCACCATTGCCTCAAGTGTAGGGTGTGTCACCGATGCGGTTGCGAGAAATATATAAGGGACAAACCGAAAAAGAATAGGAGGTAATAACTAATGGTAATAGAGAGCAGTCACAAAGTTGAGGTTGAAATCCATCGTCACGATGAGAGAACAATGATACTTAGGCAGGGCTTGGGTGAAGGTACAACTGACGAAGGAAAGTCATTTGATATATCCACTAATGTCGGCAACGGCGACCCCACTTGGTTATTTCATAATGGTGGAAGATACTACACAGTATCACTACGGAACTTGACCGCCTTAGTGGTTGACATTGACAGTAAAATAAAATAAACAGGGAGGTAACTAATGACAGAATGGATTGAGGTAGACTCATCCAACATAGCAGCTATCAGCTATGTTCCAGAGACACAGGGCTTGATGGTCAAGTTCAACAGTGGCAGCGTCTATACCTATGCTGACGTACCCGCTGAGGTCTTTGACGACTTCAAGGATGCCGACTCAAAGGGCAAGTTCTTCAACGAGCATATCAAAGGGGTCTATCCCTACGAAAGAGTGAGCTGAGGCTAACGTCAAAATCTAGGCTGCCCTTGCTGGCAACTTGGTATTCGGGTCGGGTTGCCAGCAAACCAGCACAGATTTTAAGTCACAAGAGATTGTATCTAACAAGGCTGACTTGACCTACTTGACAGCCTGTGGTATGATATAATAATATAGGAGCGTGAGAACAGATGCGATTAGTAATAGCAGGCAGTTACTACCAGTTTACCAGACGGTATGACAGGCGCTTTAAGTACCTTGCGGTATTGCCTGATGATTTGATGGGGCATAAGGATACCACGCTCTACCTTCACGGCACTTACAAAAGGCGACCTGACTATAGGCATTTTGCTATAAGGAGCTACTGCGACCAGCATAATATACTGATGATTTTAGATTAAAATAAAAACAAGGAGGTAAAAGCGATGGCATCAGAGAAAACGCCTTGTACTATGCGTAATTTTGCTGGTGGAGTTGACCTACTTGCAGAGCGTGACTCAGGCAATACTGTACGCATACTAACAGGCAAACCAGAGTATAGCCTACCGTTCTGGCGAAAGCTGGCTATACTGGCAAAGAACGCTATCAAGACTATGAAAGAGGAGGCAGATGCCGAAGATTAGATACGAGAATAAGAACTTCACCCCGAAAACTATGGAGACCATCACACAGGCTGAGGCTATCGTCACCGAGTATCAGGCTCAGGGTTTTAGCCTCACGTTAAGGCAAATCTACTACCAGTTCGTAGCCAGAGGGCTGATACCTAACACGGAGCGTGACTATAAGCGCATCGGCAACATCGTCAGCGATGCACGGCGAGCAGGGCTGATAGACTGGCGTGCTATAGAGGACAGGACTCGCTTCATCCGTAGCCTGAGCAACTGGGGCACGCCTCAAGAAATTCTTGAGTCGGCAAAGGACAGCTACCACCGTGACCTCTGGGCAGACCAAGACAAACGAATTGAGGTCTGGATTGAGAAAGATGCTCTGGTCGGTGTGATTGAGGACATCTGCAATGAGAACGATGTTTCTTTCTTCTCTTGTCGTGGCTACGTCTCCGACTCTGAAATGTGGCGGGCAGCTATGCGAATGAATAATTACGAGCAGAGCATCATCGTCCTGCATCTGGGAGACCATGACCCAAGCGGTATTGATATGACCAGAGACATTGAGGACAGGCTAAGGCTATTCTCTCGGCACGCTCCTATTGAGGTTAGGCGTATCGCTCTTACTATGGAGCAGATAGAGGAGCAGTCGCCACCGCCTAACCCTGCCAAGACAACCGACTCACGCTATGCCAGCTACGTCTCGGAGTATGGCGATGAGTCGTGGGAGCTGGACGCTCTTGAACCCCAGTATCTATCTGCCCTCATCCGTGACCAGATACTTGAGGAGAGGGATGAGGAGAAGTGGGAGGCTGCCGTAGCCGAACAGGAGGAGGAACGAGAACAGATACAGGACATCATTGACAGGTGGGAGGAGTTAGAGGGAGTGTAATGCAGATAGTTATAAAGTTTACCGATGAGTCAGCAAGGCGAACTGAGTATTTTCTGCGAAAGCGATACAACAGCAAAGCCAAGCTAGAGAAACTAGCGAAGTTGGCTATACTCACAGAGGCAGCCAACGAAGCCAAGAAGGAGGGGAAGGAATAATGCCTGAGAAAGTATTTACTTGTGATGTGGAGAAGATAAGCAACGGCTACCTTATATACCACGATGGCAAGAAGGTGTACCGAGAGAATTGTGCCGATGCCAACTGCTACGTTGAGCAGGAGCTTATGACTGGGATGCACCAGCACATCATTGACAACTTCCCAAAGGGTACAGTTCAGAGGCTCGTGGTGACGGTGGGTGTTGAAGGGAAGGTGATGGAATAATGGATGAGCAGATTATCAAACGGATAAAGGAGATTGAGGAGGACGACAGTATCAATCTGGTTTGGAGCATCCTGCTACAATAGACATCAATGCCCCCTTAGCCCTTGTTCAATTAAGTTTTAAGGTAGAACTTAAAGCGTTGAAGTGGGTACTGAAAGGGCACAGAAAGACTAAGAAGCAGGTCATATCGGTAGGTATGCACAGACCTGTGTGCCCTAAGTGCAACCGAGAGCTGCACCCTGATAGCAATGGAGTCGGTGTCCTTGACGTAACAGATAACGGCGAGTACGAAATATGGGATGCCGACCTGTGGAAGTGCCGTGACTGTGGTATGGAAGTGGTCGGAGGCTTTGCTCGTAGCCCTATCTCGGCTCACTATGAGGACGACTTCCAGAAGATGATAGCCAGCTACCGAGACAAGGGGCTGCTGATAAAAAATACTGGATAAGGGGGGTAATCAATGCCTGAGGTAGAGATTAAGCAGAGGTATGACCCTGTGACTCGCAAGTGGGTGAGCTGGTTTGTTGCTCCGCTTCACCCACTGAATAAGCAGGCTATCAAGTGCGACAAGTGCGGGCAGCCCATCCGAAAGGGGCACCGGGTGTGGTTGAACTTTGACAACGGTCTACGCTACTGTGAGCTGGACAAAGAGGAGGCACGGACTGACTTCGTGCAGGTGGTAGCCGATGCCAAATAAACCTGAGGTCACGTTCTTGGACAAGAACGGCAATGTGTTCAGCTTGGTAGCCGTAGCTAACAAGGCGCTCAAGAAAGTTGGGCAGAACGAGCAGGCTAAGGAAATGCAGACAGCCGTGTTCGCATCGGGTAGCTACGATGAGGCTATCCAAATAATGATGAAATATGTGGAGGTAGTAGGATGATACAGATTAAAAAGACAAGTGGGCTTGACCTAATGTACGATGAGCAGAGGCAGAGGTTTATCTTGGTTGACACCGATGGTACTGAGATAGGATATGCAACCACGCAAGCAGAGGCAGAGGATAAGGCAAAGAAATATAGTAAAGGGGAGCAAGGCTTCAAAAGGGTAGCCATCATCGGCTTTGACTACAGAAATAAGCTAATAAAGGGGCAGCTTACTAGCGTGAACACAGAGGACGAGTCGGCGTGGGTCAGTATGGAGGGTAGCGAAGGTAGAAGTAGTGGTCGCCAGAAAACAGACCTGAGGTTTAGCACTCGTTATTGGGAAGCAACCGAGAAGAATATGGAGTTGGCTGACAAGATAAGAGTGAAGAACGAAGTGGCTGCAACCCTGTCTAGCGAGATAGAGGCATTGAGGGAGCAGTTTGAGAAGCCCATCAATAAAGCATACTTTGGGATTAAAGAGAGGTAGCGTAATGAAAGTAACAATACGGAGCGTAGACCCTAAACTCTGGGAGGAGGCTAAGGTGGAATGTGCCAGAAGCAAGACCCTGAGTCTCGGCAAGATTGTCAATGAGGGGCTTGCGTTGAGGGAGCTGGTTAAGGACGAAGATATACGCAAGGCAATGGAGACGGCTGCCGAGCAGAAAGCAACAAGGGAGAATGAGGACTGATGTTAAAGCAGACTTACATCAAGGCTACCTTCACCCCGACCAAGACCAGCCGAGACGAAGGCACGCAACCAGACCCAGAGAACGCCGAGTCAGTGACCATTGTGGCATTTGACGGTAGTGTCGCCATCTTTACGGATAAGATGGGCAGGCTCAGGCGTGGAAACCTAAACCAGTTCAGTGAATGTGTGTTCGTCACCTTTTAAGCCCTTACCAGGCGCACCACGATTGATATTTAGAGGCATAAAGGGCAGGGTAAGGGAAACCTAAAGCCCTGCCCTTGCTCTTACTTCTTCTGGCAGCAGCAGACCGGAGGCTTTACGTTTGGCAACCCTCTCGGCTTCCGCTTGCTCTTGCCTGACCAGATAATCAATGACCTTGACCACTTCCTCACAGCGAGAGCAAAACCCTCTCTTTGAGGTCGGTATCTTGTTCCTTACCTTACAGCATACGCAGGGATTAGTTTTCATCCTTTCTCCTCCTCTCTCGGCTTAGGGTGACAACACCCGCAGACCCAACCACCCCTGCCACCATACCTTGACGGCTCACGCCAGTACCAAGCATCAAAGCCACATATCCCGCAGGGGTAGTCTGGCTTCGGCGATAGCTCAGGCATATTCCATTAACTCAGCATCACTAGGTAAATATAAAGGGTGTTTCGGATTGCCTGATTGTGTTAAGCCAAAGCACATCGGTTCATTCAAGTATTTTTCTCTCACGTGATTAGCCACATCCTCTCCACCGACCTTTTTAATCCCATCACCCCAGCAAGCCACTGTTAGGGCTGACAGGCTACTAGCCATCTTTATTGCTGGGTAATTAGCCTTATGAAAACAGGACGGCATAACTAATTCCTCTGGATGCGGAGTAATAAAAGGATAAAGATTGACGGCATACAAGCCACCATACCCCCACGCTTTAGCAAAACTAAACCACCTTTTCACTGTAGCATCATCTTCCAATTCATTCGCAGTTGAAGGGTTAAGACCACAAAATAACACTCTAGGACGTTCATCCCAAAATCGCCAGAGTAAGAAACGGTATGAACGAGTATGGTCTAAAACAGCTCCGCTAAACTGACTTAGCATACCTTACACCTTTGCCTTTCACATCTAAACACGCCTGCCCTAGATTTTAGACTTGAACATTGCATACATCTACGAGCCTGTTCATCGTCACTTAACACTAAGTTAATTTCTGGCTGTGTCTCCTGCCCAGAAACTACCTCTTTAATTGGCTTTATTAACTTAGTGTTAATACTGGGCAACCGAACCGAGATTGTATATTTACCTATCTTTTGAGTTGCAACTAATTCGTAATCCCTTTCTATAACCTCAGTCATTGGTTTCACCACGTGGGCTGATGGATTTTATAGCTCCGTTATCGTAGAACTTGAGCACATACCCTGACTGAGTGACGGCGTGCATATAACACAGAATCAGGTTGCGGAGCTGTGTCCGAAACTGTGCATACTTGAAGTCTCGGTCACTAGCATATTGCTCTAACTCAGTGAACTCCGTCTCGCTAATTCCCTTACTCATCTTCCCCCTTATTGCTTCACTCACTGGCTAACCCCACTGTGCTACCATTGCATCGGCTATTCCTTGGTAAGTCCTCACCTGTTCTTCCACCTGTCTTTTGAGGGTGGCTCTTTCCATACCCTGCCCTCTCTACCAGCTACTATATTGGTGGGCTTGAGTAATGGTAAGTTCTTTAGCCAGAGGCAAGTAGCCTTTGTTTCCCCGTGACCGAACTGCCAAGGTTGTATTATCTGGTCAGGCTTTCTAATCCTAGTAGATATTATTCCAATAGGGTTTTCAAGGGCTATTTTTTCTATCGGGGCTCCCATTAGTTCACGCACGAAATCCAACGCTTTTTGCTGTTCTTCTAGCTTGTCTTGAAACCATCGGGCCCCACTGACCGCCAAGTGTGTGCAGGGTGGGAAGGCAATCATTAAATCCCAACCATTTGGTAATAACTCCAAGACATTACCAGTATAATGCCAATGCCTACCAAGATGGGTTGTTTCAGTAGGCAAGAAATCACAACTCCAGGCATCGTGTCCTCGCTTTCTAAACGCTTCTCTCACTATTCCACTAAACTCACAGGCTATTAAAACTTTCATTCCCTCACCATCCAAAGCTCACCTATTAGGTCTGACATTGGTTCCTCACTAATTTATGATACCCCTTAACTTTAACCATTCCACGCCATTAGGTAAACCTGCTATCTTCACAGCAAAAGTAGTCATTCTGCGACTAAACTTGGTGGAGTTGTCCCCGACTGTGGCTATCTGTTGTTTTCTAAACTGTTCCTTTCGCTTTGCCATTTCTCTTTCCTCCCTTTATTTAATGCTTGGTAGAGAGCTTGGGCAGGGTTAAACGTTTTGTAGTGTATGAGTAAAGCTTGATGCCATATAGCAACAACTCTATAGTAACTGCTAATATCACTATCTATTAATGGTAACAGACCATACTTGAACAGGTTGTTGAGGTCTATGGGAGGTGGTTCAAAGTCTTCATACCCACTAGGATATACCCAAGAGTAACCTGCTTTAGGATTTGGATACCACCCACCTTTTCCATCAGGGCTATTGACTGGAATGTACTTAAACCCATACCATTCCCAAAACTCTTGAATCTCTTTATCTGTTGGCATCATTTACCCCTCCGCTTTAAGTGTGACTTCATAAATACCTGCTCCAATATGTTTTGAAGCTATTGGTCGTAGCCGACCACAAGTAAGTATTCTGCCATCAGTAGCTAGTAGAGTTTCCCTTAATTGCTTTCTCGTCATTGTTGTTCTGGCAAAATTCGGGGATACATAGAAGCTGTCAGGTAAATGGTTCATTCACTCCCCCTTTAATATATTAGCTACCTCATCAATATCAGCAGGTCTCCAGAGATATACTTCAAAGCTAGGGATGAGTTTGCTTTCGTTCTCCCACCAAGAAAGAGAGCCTATCTTTGCCTTATGAACTGGAACAGGCTCAAGAGTGATGTACTTAACGCACTCCCTCAAGTCCTCAAGCCAGCCCTCTTGCTCAGGTATGGTCTTGCTCAACCTGTCTTTCAGTTCAGCAAAGAGAAGGCGTGGCGGTCTTACCGCTATATAGTCAGGCAACCCCTTGTCCCCTGAGAGCGCTGTTCGCCAGCCTTTCTGTGTTTGAGCTGGTCGGAAGTGACACCACCGCCAGCTAAAGATTTTTAATAAGTCCTCTACCTGCGTAGAGAAATCACGCTCCGATATATTTATAGACTTGACCAAGTTGCACCTCTTTTATTAAATGCTGTCTCGCTGATACCTTTATTCATCTTTCATCCTATCTTCCCACTCTTTAGGGTCAAACTTTATCTCGCTGCCACCAGCTCCGAAGTCGTAGTCAATCGGTAAGTCCTTTCTCTTTTTGACCTCAGTTAGGAAGTGAGCCAGTTGCGGGTCTTTATTCATAAACACAAGGTCTTGGAGAAATGCCTCAGCGCTCATCGTAAAATTCACAGGGGCTTGAGACCCTATCGTTAGCATAAAGTTAATCTCTTTTCTCTTGTGGTCATAGCCGTAAGCGTACTGTGTCATATCATTCCCTCCTGTAAGAGTCGCCGTCTATCGGCACGCTCTTACCCTGACACATTTCTAGCATCCTGTCATAAGTAGCCTCATCCGTACCACCTGCTCCCAGATGCCCTTTGAGCAGGGCTGGCTTGAGGTTAGCTGTAATAACCATCGGGTAGTCACGATCATACCTGCCGTTGATGATGGCAAAGAGGGTACGCTGTACGAAGCGTGGGTCTTGCCTCTTTTCCTTGCCTACATCGTCAAGTATCAAGAGGTCAGCTTCTATCAATTCATTGATGATGTCGTCCTTGTTAGGCAAGAACCGCTTGTCCTCTGCCGTGTAGTTAAAGCTAGCCTCTATCTTGGAGAACAGTTGAGGCTCACTAACCCACTTGACGCTAGGACAGGGCGTACCACCTGCCCACCTGTCAAGTATCCTGTGGGCAATGGCGCAGGATAGATGGGTCTTGCCCACTCCCCACGAGTTCTCACTGTATATATATAACGAGCGATAACCTTGCGGTCTCTCACTGACAGGAAAGCCCTCTGCGAATTGCCAGCAGAGCTTGAAGGCATCGCCCACCTGCTTGCTCCTGCCCCTATCAAAGTTACTAAAGTCCTTGAGTATAAATCTCGGCGGGATACCGCAGGTCTCACGCCTCTGCTTCCTTTCTTGTCCTGCCCGAACTAACTCGGCAGCTATCTCTTGGTTGTACCTCTCACTCTCTGCCTGAGCTATGCAGTCAGGGCAGTAATGGAGCTTCTTGATAGAACCGTCCCTTAGTCTCCATACCTTAACCTCCACATCTTCCTTGCCACAGTGGGAACACTTGCCCGACTCCGACTCCAACGGTGTTGAGTTCCATATATTAGCAAGCCAGTTTCTAAAATCAGGGTTTGGTTCTTCTCGCTCAGTCATAGTTCTATATCCAACTTCACTTCATTGCCCCAACTTGTTATTCTTTTATTGGTTTCTCATTGAATTTTTTGTAGTAATCGGAAGTGACTCCATAGCCTGCCCACTTGAAATAATTACAAGTAGCCCTTCCAATATCATCATCACTGACTTTACCTACTGCGTTAATATAAGCATCACGAACATTAGTGGGTGTTAAGAGGTCTTTCATTGCTTGCTTTAAGGAAGGTTCTATTACTGCTCTGATAGCTTCAACATCATCGTGGCTATGGTAATCGTAGACATTAGTATTCACCCAATATCCGAAACTGTAACGTAAACCGCTAGGGCGTGGACTGACCATCAATGCTACGGCAGGGTCAGGTGTCGTTAAACACCAGCAGGCTATTTCTTTATATGGGTCTGAGCCGTTCTCTGGAATACCAAACCTACGAAACATATATACAAACAAAGATGAATAATCCCCGCTCGGTAATATCTCATCAGCATATTTCCCAGGGTCAGCAATTCCTGCCATCGCACCTTGCCAACGCTCAGTATTCCCCTTCATTTTCCATAATTTAGCGTGCCATTTTCTAGCCATAACCTTCATTATCTCCTTTCAGCTTCATTGCCAATCTTCCTTAGCCTCAAGGCTTTCCTCTGGTTTACCTTCTTTTGCCCAGTTTTCTAGGCACTTCTCAATATACCTTATCGGACTCCTGACCTTTCGACCTCTGGCTTGGTCTACCGCCCTCTGATATTCTGCCTCATCATGCTCGTCACACAGCAACTTCAAGGTCTCAAAGATGGTCGGCGTGACCATCGTAATACTCTGCTCGTAATACTCCACCATACTAGCCAGCTTCGTGTCGGCTATGGCAGTCTTATCAATCGGCTGTCTGGTCTTAGTGGAACGTGGTCTAACTGGCTCGGTAAATGTCTTTAACCTGCGCTTGGTTAGCGTCTCTGGTGGTGGCGGTACGTCAGAGTAACCGTATTTACCCGAAGCCTCGTGGTCTTTCTGTAATCCCTTTTGCTCACCCTCAAACCCTGCCATCCACAGGCAATAGTGATTGAAGCGTTTGTAGCGCTCTATGACACCTAGCCCATCCTCCCGCTTAATCGCCTCAAGGCTCAAGAGCATATTCTCTACCTGCTCAAGAGACCAGTCACGGTAAGGGCAACAAGTCCCCTTGACTATTACCGCATCCCCCCACATTCTACCCTCAGCGTCAAGGTGAGGGACGAGCATAAGAAAGAACAGGAACGTGATGTCGTCAAGCTGGTTAAGCTTGGGGTCTACCGCTATCTTCTTGCTGATAAACCTGCCCTTTGGCATACTACCTCACTTATGTTTATCCTCTCACCGCTTGAGTCGTTAGCTCGGCTATCCTACTGGAATGAACGCCGACAATCCAGACACTAACGACTCAAGTCGTCAAAGGGTAAGCTAACTACCCTTGCTATAGGCTGCCACTATCTCAAGATACTGCCACACTTTGAGGTCGTTGAACGTCTTGATGCTCCACTTCTTATCATCGTTGCAATACTTCGCCAGTTCCTTGAGGTTGCTGCCTGCGTGATTGGTTATTTGACTCAGGTGGTGTAGTTGCTCACCCTGAATACCAGCCTCAGGGTCACTCACGTCACCGACAGCGTGGATGCCATTACCCTCAGGCGGTGGCTCACTGTCCTTTATCTCGGTGGCGGTAGCCTCAATAATCTCACCTGTCTTTTTGGCTACAGCACCAGAGGGTGTCTCCACTATCTCCTCACCGTCCTCCATTGTGCCGATATACTCAGCACTAGGCAGAGGAATACTGAACGCCTTGCGGAGACCCTGAACGTCTGCCCTTTTCTCAGCCATACGCTGAGGGTTAGTGACCACAGGCTTTAAGGCATCGCCCGGATGGTCAGGTCTTACCTTCATTTCGTTGGCGAATACCCTGCCCCAGCCTACAAA
>SDBT01014898.1_pt1 | contig 12370 bp, 10 predicted proteins | sample 2277101 | NCBI WGS metagenome assembly SDBT01 (sample SAMN10404973, study PRJNA504765) | marine sediment metagenome | isolation source: marine sediment core GS10_PC15, 103 cmbsf | place: Arctic Ocean: Southern Knipovich Ridge | collected 2010
GGGTTTACTGTCAACGGAGGCGTTAAGGAATATGTCCTTGCCGGCGTATTGCTGGGCCTGTTGAACAGAATAGTCAAACCACCCATCAAACTGATATCAACGCCTCTGATAATACTTACACTGGGGCTCTTTCTTGTGGTCATTAATGCTCTTATGCTATGGTTGGTTAATTATGCTTTCAATTTTATAATAATTGATAACATAACTGCCTTAGTATGGGCGACAGTTGTGGTAGCGGTAGTTAATGGGATAATAGCGGTATTTAGCAAATTAATAGACTAATTTATGGGCACAATCTTAACTTATTCACAAATAATCCTGGCCGTTCTGCTTACCGTATTTGTTTTAGTTCAGCAAAGAGGAAGCGGCTTGTCCTCTGCTTTTGGAGGAAGCGGCACGGAATACAGTACAAAAAGAGGTGCGGAAAGGTTCTTCTATTACGCAACAATAGTATTGGCCGTACTCTTTTTGGCAATATCAATACTTAGAATTGTATAGCGAAATATATGAAGAATGACGACAACCTGTTAGATGATTTTTTTGGACTTAAAACAAAAGACGAAGGCGAGAATACGGGTATAAGAGAGACCATCGCTAAAAAAATCCAAAAAAAGCTAAAAATAAGATTGATACCGAAGATTCTTTCAAGAAAGGAAAGGTACATCGTCTTGACGCTGATATTGGTTATCGTCGGTTCTATTGTCGCGATACCCTTTACTACTTATTCCCATTTTACCAAAAAGTCGCCTGACTACGGCGGCAAGTTTACCGAGGGAATGGTGAACGAACCTCGCCACGTAAACCCCCTCTTGTCCCAAGCAAATGACACCGATAGAGATCTGGTGGCCCTTATCTACTCGGGTTTGCTCAAATACAACGGTGAGGGGAAAATAGTGCCTGATCTGGCCCAGTCCTATGAGATTTCAAGCGACGGCTTAAATTATACGGTCTATTTGAAAGAAGATGCTTATTGGCATGACGAGAAAAGAGTCACCGCCGATGATGTAATATTCACAATACAAACAGCCCAGAACTCCGATTACGGAAGCCAACAAAGAATAAACTGGCAGGGTGTACAGATGGAAAAAGTGAATGATTTTGCTGTGATGTTCAAGCTTCAGAATAGATATGCCCAATTTCTGAACAACCTAACTATGAGGATATTGCCCAAACATATATGGCAGGACATTAAGCCCATCAACTTCGCGCTCTCGGAGTTTAATCTTAAGCCCGTGGGTTCCGGGCCATATAAATTTGATCGGCTTAAAAAAACCAGTGACGGCAGAATACAGACATACCAGCTGACAGCCAACAAAAATTTTTACGAGGGACGCCCATTCATTGGAAAAATTGAGGTAAAGTTTTACATATCCGAAGATGAAATGATAAACGCTTACAACAGAAACGACATAGAAAGCTTGAGTTTCGTTTCCCCCGATAGCTTGAAAAGGGTCAAATTTAAACAGCGGATTAATTTGAGGGAGCTTCGTCTTCCTCGTTATTTCGCCGTTTTCTTTAATCAAAACAAAAGCTCCGTGCTGTCAGATAAGAACATCCGCCTGGCACTAAGCCACGCAATCAACAAGGATGCTCTTCTAAATACGATATTGGAAGGAAGAGGTATAGCTGTTAACTCTCCAATGATAGGAGGAGTGTTGGATATACCCAACAACGTAAAAAAATACGAATACGATCTTGATACAGCAAAGAACATGCTGGACACGGCAGGATGGACCAAAGATGAGAACGGCATTCTATCCAAAGACGACCAAAAGTTTCAAATCAAGATAACCACGTCAACATGGCCTGAATTGACGAAAGTTGCTAAAATAATAAAAGAACAGTGGGAAGCATTGGGTGCAGACATATCTATTGAAGTGCTACCGACACCAGAATTGCAACAAGCAATAAAGAACCGAGAATACGAATCACTTCTATTCGGCGCAGTACTGAACATAGACCCTGATCCTTTCAGTTTGTGGCACTCCTCACAAAAAAAAGACCCGGGGCTCAATCTTTCACTTTACGATAACAAGGCCGTTGACACACTTCTTGAAGACGCCAGGCAAACGCTCAATCCGCTTGAACGAGCTAAGAAATATGACGATTTCCAAAAATTAGTAATAGAAGACATACCGGCCATCTTCCTTTATAACCCTCTCTACCTTCACGGCCAAGCAAAAAAGATAAAAGGCTCTAATGGAAATCTTATATCCTTGCCCTCGGACAGATTCATAAATATTGAGAAGTGGTATATAAACACTAAAAGAGTTTGGAAATGAAAGACCAAATATTAAAATTCTCGGAGCAGTTTTCAAAAGGTATTGAACTTGCCAAATCAGTCAAAATAGACAAGCCCCATGAGAAGGTCGTCATTTGCGGTATGGGTGGTTCTATTATAGCCGGCGAAATATTACTTTTCTGGCAGGAGGTAAGCGGAATGCTTCCTAATTTTTATGTTCACCGTGATTACGATCTGCCGTCCTGGATTTCAAAGAATGACCTGATTATATGCATATCCTGGTCCGGCAACACTGAAGAAACCTTGTCGTGCTACGAAGCGGCAGTCAAAGCAGACATTCCTTTGATCAGCATTACGACTGGCGGAAAACTGGAAGAGTTATCCCAGAAAAACAACACTCCTTTTGTCAAAATCCCAGACGCCAAACTTATGCCCAGAATGGGGGCCGGTTATATGACTGCCGCTTTGTTCCAGCTGGTAGGATTGGGGCGAGATATTTCAACGGTCTCACTGAATGCCGAAGAAACAAAAGAGGCGGGAGAAAAATTAGCCGAGGACTTGGGCGAAGCAACGCCGCTTCTGTATTCGTCTTATAAATGGAGAGTTGTCCCCCGCCTCTGGAAGATCTTATTCAACGAGAATGACAAGATGCACGCATTCTGGAATTATTTCCCGGCGATGGCACACGACGAACTATCAGGATTCACCCCGCAAAGCGACAAAGTCGCCGCGGAGCAGGCAAACAATTTTTATCCGATTTTTTTCAAAGATGCCAATGATGATGAGCGCCAAAACAAGAATATTGACACGGCTATTGCAATTTTAGCCAAGACAGGATATAATTATAATACTGTTGATGTCTCTCCAAGCGATAATCCCATTGAGGCGGTCTTCAAAAACTACATTTTAGGCCTTTGGACAACTTTTCATTTGGCACAAAAAATGGGGGTAAACCCCGAAAAAATTGAACTTATTGAAAAATACAAACAACTAAAGTCTTCTCGGTAATTCGCTGCCCTCGTGGTGGAATTGGCCCTTCGGCAAGCTCAGGACGAGTATTGCTGAAATATAAAAAGTAGTTGCAATACTTGCGCTGAGTTTATCGAAGCGCCCTCGTGGTGGAATTGGCAGACACGTACGCTTCAGGTGCGTATGGCCTTACGGCTGTACAGGTTCAAGTCCTGTCGAGGGCACAAATAATAAAAACGTTATTAGAAACTAAAAATTTAAGAATATGGATAATATACTCAAAGAATTAAAAGTTCAGCTTACAAAAGCTCCAGAAAATCCAGAAAAAACATCCGGCCCTGCAAATCGAGATGGTCAAAAAAGTCCCGCTTCTGGGGATCGAAACACAAATCGTCAAAGAAGAGGATCTGTTTCACGCCAAAACAGGCCTACTAAAAGAAAGGTCCCGCGCTACAACGGAGGGCACAACAGACCCCACCGAAGAGTTCTCGTACCTATAGAAAGACCGGTAAAAGAAGGTACTGAGGGGAAAGAAACGGTAAAAATAATACCTTTGGGAGGACTTGGGGAAGTTGGACGCAATATGTGCGTCATGGAATATAAAAACGATATCATTATAATTGACGCCGGTTTCGGTTTCCCCATGGATGACCAACCAGGAATTGATTACACTCTTCCTAATGTTAGCTATTTGGAAGACAAAAAAGACAGGATTCGGGGAATCATATTCACCCACGGCCACATGGACCATGTTGGCGCCTTACCTTATCTCTTAGAAAAACTTGGCAATCCCCCTCTTTACGCCGCCCATCTTACTTACGGCATAATAAAACGCCGGCATGAAGAATTCCCGAACTTACCACAGTTAGATATGAACGTGGTTAAGCCCGGAGACATAGTACAGCTGGGAGAGTTTACCGTTGAGTTTTTTCATGTAAACCACAACATTCCTGACGATGTCGCGCTTATCATTGCTACCCCCGTAGGGCGCATAGTCCATACCGCCGACTTTAAATTTGACCCCAGGCCGCTCAATGAAGAGCCTGCGGATCTGGAATTTATAAAAACTATCGGAGACCGTGGCGTATCACTGCTGATGTGCGACTCAACAGGAGCCGAAAGAGAAGGAACCACTCCGTCGGAAAGTGATATTCAAGACAACCTTGAAGTTATTTTCAAGGAGTCCGAAGGTATGGTATTCATCGGTACTTTTTCTTCACTTATCAACCGCATACAGCAGTTGATCACACTGTCTGAAAAATACGGCAGAAAGGTTATCTTTGACGGATTCAGCTTAAAAACTAACGTAGCCATAGCTAAAGAGTCCGACCAGATAAAAATAAAGAAAGACACCCAGATATCAATAGAACGGCTGGATGATTACCCCCGCTCAAAAGTTACCCTTATCGGTACCGGGGCCCAGGGTGAAGGTAACGCTGTCATGATGCGTATAGCCACCGGTGAACACAGACGTGTCAGACTTCTTAAAGGAGATTCCGTTGTATTTTCGTCATCAGTTATCCCCGGTAACGAAAGGACCGTCCAGCGCCTCAAAGATATGTTCTATCGCATTGGTGCTCGCGTATATCATTATGGCATCATGGACATTCACGCCAGCGGACACGCCCAACAAGATGATCTAAGAAAAATGATGCAGCTTATAAGACCTAAGGTTCTTATGCCTATACACGGTTTTTATTCTATGATGGTCAATCTTGCCAACCTGGGAATATCCGAAGGAATATCCGAAGACAATGCAGTTGTCGCCGATAATGGTTCCATAATACATCTGCACGATCCCGAATATGAAAAAGGAGGCGCTCCCGTCAGTTGGTGGTTTGATAAAAAGACCGCCCCATCCGATGAGATAATGGTTGACGGACTTGGTGTTGGAGATATCGGCAATGTCGTTTTGCGCGACAGACAAGTTCTGGCCGAAGACGGCATGTTCACAGTTGTTGTGCTAATTGACAGTAAAACGGGCAGGTTAAGAACCAGCCCGGATATTATTTCCAGAGGGTTTGTTTACCTGAAAGAGAACAGAGAGCTCCTGGCTGACGTCCGAAAGAAGATAAAACTCATCGTTGAAAAGAAGGCAACCAGGCCTATCAACTGGACTTATCTCAAAGATGCCATCCGTGACGAGATAGGTCTATTCCTTTTCCAGAAAACAGAGAGGCGGCCAATGGTACTGCCCGTAGTAATAGAAATTTAAGCAACTTACTCGTCATAACTAATTCTAACGACCTCAGAGGTCGTTAGAATTGGTTATGTGTTCAATCCCCTTCAGCTTCGTTCAGGACAGGTCTGGCAGTTTTTTAGTTTTTTATGTATTCTGTAGTCAGACTATTATGAACAGGATTTTTTCGGGTGTGCGTCCGAGTGGAAAGTTGCATTTAGGCAACTATCTCGGGGCGATAAAAAATTGGATAGAATTACAGAATAATGCTGATCAATCAATTTTCGCCGTGGTTGATTATCACGGCATTACCACTCCTTACGACCCCAAAACATATCAGCGACAGATAATGGATGTGGCTTTGGATTATCTCGCCGCCGGTGTTGACCCCGCCAAAGCCCTACTCATCCGGCAGTCCAAAGTTCCCCAGCACACAGAACTTGCGTGGCTTTTCAACACAATCACACCAGTGAGTTGGCTGGACCGTCTCCCTACATACAAAGAACAGTTAGAAAAAATCCGTTCGACAAGCACTTCGTCCCGAGACTCAGCACCGAGGGGCTCAGGACAAGCCAGTATTAATAATATGGGTCTATTAGATTATCCGGTACTGATGGCGGCTGATATTTTGATTTACAGATCAAACCTTGTTCCCGTTGGTGAAGACCAACTGCCTCATATTGATTTAACCAACGAAATAGCTAAGAGATTTAATTCAACTTTTGGAAAGACCTTTGAGCCGGTTAAACCTCACCTTGCCGAAGGAGCAAGAATTATGTCTCTCCAAGACCCGACAAAAAAAATGTCCAAAACAGGAGACGAAGGCATTGCTCTTTCAGATACGCCGGACGAAATCAGAACGAAAATAAAAAAAGCCGTTACCGATTCAGGAAAAGAAGTTAAATATGATGGGAAAGAAAAACCGGCAATTTCAAATCTGCTTACTGTCTATTCCCTGCTTTCTAACAAAGAAGTACCGGCGATAGAAAAAGAATATGAGGGAAAATCATATGTTGAGTTTAAAAATGATCTCGCCGAAGTCGTTATAGATTTTCTTAAACCGTTTCAGGAAAGAAGAAAAGAATTTGAGGATGACTCCAAGAAAGTGTTAGAGATACTGGAAACTTCCGAAGAAAAAGCAATAGATCTTGCAAATACAACTCTCGTAGAGGTCAAAGAGAAGATGGGACTATTGTAATAAGTGCCTTATAAGTTCTTTTGCATCCTCCACTTCTTTGACCTCAAAGCTTATTACTCCTGTTTTAATAACAGCGTTATCATTACCACCCGAGAAAAGAGCATCACCAGCAAAGAACATGTCTTCAATCGGAACACCGAGATGTTTTTGAATCTGCCTGATGCCATATTCCTTATCAACGCCCTTGCGAGTAATATCAATGGACGTATATCCGGCCGCCCTAACCTCAAAGTCGGGCAGATGCCTCTGCAGTGCCTCAACTAGCTTAAGTTTCAGATCCTGATTTTCATCCCGCCATTTTTTCTTTAACTTAACGCCTTCCTCGCCTAATTCTGCAACAACATTCTGGCCTAAAGCAGAAAAAGTAATTTGAGAACCTCTATCTTCTATTGTCTTACCGTAAGTTTTCTCCGGTTTTATATAATTAGTTTCCCTGAATACTTTGTCAAAAGCTTCCATAATTTTTGTTTTTTGCTCCCCTGAAAACTCTTCTGAATAAACTTCTTGCCAACCATTATTATACCGATAGAAAGCAGACGCTGTGATGGGAAATATAAACAGGTTACTAAGCAGGTTTTCTGAAACACCTAATTTATCAATAAGATTCTCCTCAAAAATTTCAAACTTACCTCCACCTATCACAGCTACTTGTTTCTCCGCCAAAAGTTGACCAAGCAATCCGGCCATTTCGTCATCTATGTTAGATTTAGTCTCAACAAGCGTCCCGTCAAGGTCAAATATTATAAGCTTCTTATCTCTCGGAACTTCCTCTAATTTATTTAATAAATTGTTCACAAAAGTGTTTTTATTATACCATAGTATCCTATGGCACTATCCATCGGTATTGTGGGTCTCCCTAATGTTGGAAAATCTACTTTATTTAAGGCATTAACAAATGTTGCCGTTGATATACAAAATTACCCGTTCACAACGATTGATTCAAATGTTGGAGTGGTAAGGGTACCCGATGAAAGAGTTGACGTTTTGGCTGAAATGTCCGGCTCAAAAAAGAAGATGTACGCAACCGTTGAATTCTACGACATTGCCGGTTTAGTAAAAGGCGCAGCTCAAGGCGAAGGGCTGGGTAATAAATTTTTAGCTAACATACGAGAAGTTGACGCTATCGCGCACGTGGTACGGGTCTTTGAAGATAAAAACATCACTCATGTTCACGACAAGATAGATCCGAGCAATGATATCGAAATAATTCAAACCGAGCTGGGGTTAGCTGACCTCCAGAGTAAAGAAAAAAGGGGCTCCGTGAAATCATCTAAGGATGATCGCGGGGCAAGCTTGCCGCCATTAGATCTGCTTACCGACAAAAAAGTTATTTTTGTACTCAACTGCTCCGAATCGCAATTAGCGGCTGGCTGGCAACCCAATGCTGAATTATTAAAAACTATCAACGGCAGGGACTATGTAATCCTCTCAACACCGCTTGAGCTCATCTTGTCTGAAGCCACACAAGATGAGAAAAAGGATTATCTGACCACGTTTAATATTAAGGAATCGGGCTTAGACAAACTTATCAAACAGAGTTACAAAGCACTTGATCTGCTTACATTTCTCACTATTGGTGGTCCGCCAGCTGGCGGAGAAACCAGGGCTTGGACTGCCCATATCGACGACCCCATACCAAAAGCCGCAAGAGCCATACATACCGACTTTGAGAAGTTATTTATTCGCGCCGAAGTAATAAATTGGCAAACACTTATTGATGCCGACGGTTATATTAAGGCCCGTGAAAAAGGCCTGATCCGTACGGTTGGCCGTGATTACATTATCCAAGAAGGAGACGTCGTAGAGATTCTTATTGGAAAATAAGAGTCTTGAATATCCTGAGGCGGCTCGAAGGGTCGTGGATATTAAAATATAGAAACTGTTGACATTTCTATGTCTATTTGGTAGGATAAGGCGTCATTTAAAGATTGCTTTGAAACTCGAGAGAATGCCCATTACATGAAAAACACAATTTACGAACTCGCCTTTCACCTGAATCCCGATCTTGAAGAAACACAGATACAACAACTGGCTCAAAATATAGAAAATCATATAATCTCAGTCGGGGGGGCTGTTCCATTTAAAAAGGAGCCAGAAAGAGTGCGGCTTTCTTATCCCATTAAACACAAGAGGCAGGCCTATTTCGGATACGTTCACTTTACCCTTGATTCACCGGAAAAGTTGGTAAACATAGATGAGGAGTTAAAGAGCCATAGTGATATCTGGCGATATTTGACAACCAAGGTACCGACTACCTCCAGTAAGATGAAATTTCGATTTAAACCGTCAAAACCAAAGACGATAACGGAAAAACCTACAGAAAAGCCAACACCGGAACAAAGCAAAGAACTGGATAAAGAACTTGAAGGAATTTTAGAAAACTTATAAGCAAGTGTCTGCGCGCAGCGTAGCGAGCACAGGAACAGTTGCTTACCCTCACACCTACTGGCTTCAAAATGAAATATGGCATTCAGCAGAGCCGAAAGGCGGCTTCGCCTTGTATAATCTGCTAAAATAATGTACTTTGATTCCAGTAGGTGTGAGGGTGACGAGTTTTAATAACTGCTCGTCTGTGCAAAGCACAACTCCTCGCAGATAAAATCGTCATGAATTTAAATAAAACATTTCTAATAGGTAGGCTAACCCAAGACCCCGAGTTAAGATCTACCCCCAGCGGACAAAGTGTAGCTACTTTGCGTATGGCAACAAACCGTGTTTGGAATGATCCATCAGGCAACAAGAAAGACGCCACTGAATTCCACACCGTAGTCGCCTGGGGACGTCTGGGTGAGGTAGCCAACCAATACTTGAAAAAGGGCAGTTTAGTGATGATAGAAGGTCGCATTCAAACCAGAACATGGACAGATCCAAATAATAACAAAAGATATTTCACCGAAGTTGTTGCCGAGGGGCTGCAGCTGGGACCAAGAACAACAAACCCTACCGTGTCTGATATCAAACCCGTAGATACCAACTCCCGCCCAGAGGGCGAGGCTCGCTCCGGAGGAGCGGCAAGACAAGATAAGAAAGACCCCGAACCATCTCGCCAAGGTGGGAGCCATGGGGCAGATGCTGATATCCCGATCATAGATGCCAATGAGCCTGTCTCATCCGGAGTTGTGGAAGACGAGGTAAAAATTAAAGAAGAAGATTTGCCTTTTTAAGCAAGTGTCTGCGCGCAGCGTAGCAAGCACAGAAACAGTTGCTCGTCTGTGCAAAGCACAACTCCTCGCAGATAAAATCGTCATGGAATGTCAGTTTTGTAAGAATAATATAAATAAAGTTGATTATAAGAACACTCAATTTTTGAGGAAGTTTGTCACGTCTCAATTTAAAATTGGCTCGGCCAAAAGAAATAAACTCTGTAGCGCACACCAGCGTCTTATCGCCCACGCTGTCAAACTCGCCCGGTATATGGCACTAATGCCATATACCAGGAATCAGACAGCGAAACAAATTTAAAAGGCCCTTGCTCAAGCAAAGGCCTTTTAAATTTGGTCTATCCGAAGAAAAGCAGCGACCAAACAATGAAGAGAGGTTTGCGACTATGCCTCACGAATAGCTGCTTCTTTAATTTTTGAAACTATCTCTTTTTCTATCTTAGGATTCTCTTTGAGAAACAGTCGCGAACCCTCTATCCCCTGGCCAAGTTTGTGTTCGCCGTAATTATACCAACTACCAGCCTTCGCCACTACGCCGTATTTAACTCCCGCATTAACGATATCGGAGTATTTAGAGATGCCTTCGTTGTATAAGATATCAAATTCACAGGTTCTGAACGGAGGAGCAACTTTGTTTTTCACTACTTTAACCTTTACCCTGTTCCCCACTATCTTTTCAGCGACTTGGATTTGTGCTGCTCGCCTAACCTCAATACGAACAGAGGAGTAGAATTTAAGGGCAAGACCGCCGGTAGTCGTTTCAGGATTACCAAACATTACGCCTATTTTATGCCTTATCTGATTAATGAACAGGATAGTTGTGTTGGCCTTGGCAACTATGGCAGTAAGTTTGCGCAATGCGTGAGACATCAATCTCGCTTGCAAACCGACGTGCTGTTGATCCATTTCTCCTTCTATCTCTGCCCGGGGAGTGAGAGCCGCTACCGAGTCAACAACAATGAGGTCAATCCCTCCTGATTTAACAAGTGCTTCCACTATATCCAACGCCTGCTCACCCGTGTCTGGCTGGGATATCAAAAGGTCATTGATCTTAACGCCTATTTTCTTAGTATATTCAGGATCAAGAGCATGCTCGGCGTCCACATAAGCCGCTATACCGCCCATCTTTTGAATTTCGGATACTACGTGAAGCGCAAGAGTGGTTTTACCGGAGCTCTCGGGTCCATAGACTTCCACAACTCTACCGCGCGGAATTCCCCCCACCCCCAAAGCTAAGTCCAGAGATATAGAGCCAGTAGGAATAGCATCTACATCTACCTTCCTGACTTCACCCAGGCGCATTATGGAACCTTCACCGTATTTCTCCTGAAGTTCTCTAACGGTCAGATCAACTTGCTTAGATTTGTTTTCGTCTTCTTGTTTTTTTGCCATTTATTTTATTATAACGCCCCCAACAGAGACCCGGCTTCGCACAGGGACCTCTCCGAGAAACGCTTGAGTAATTAGTCTAACCTACTATTTTAACAAAAACTACACCTCCTCTCTCTCTGTCTCCGGTATATCAGCAGAGTCACCTGTTGCTTCCATAGATGATACTCCCTCTTGGCCCGCAACATCCTCTGTCTGCGCGAGTGGGGCGGGCTTTACGTAAACCTCTCTTGGTTTGGCGCCATCGCCGGGGCCGATAACATTCTTCTCCTCCAACAAATCAAGCAACCTGGCAGCTCTTGCATAACCGACCCTAAGCCGCCTTTGAAGTAAGGATGCGGAGGCCTTACCCGCAAATACAACGACCTCCTTGGCTTCATTATAGAGATTATCATCAGCATCATCTCCATCGCTAAAACCTCCCGGCGAACCGGACTGGGTGTCAAAATCTATCTCAAGTTTATTGTCATCAACGTCTACCGCTTCGGCTTGAGTCTTAATGAATTTAACGACATCCTTGACTTCTCGTTCCGTGACTAAAGCTCCTTGCAAACGTCTTGGTTTGGCCGTATCGCCTGACAAGAAAAGCATATCACCCAGGCCTAATAATTTCTCAGCTCCGGCCATATCTAAGATAGTTCTTGAGTCAACTTGGCTGGCCACCTGAAAAGCGACACGAGAAGTTATGTTCGCTTTTATCAAGCCCGTGATCACCTCAACGGACGGCCTTTGGGTAGATACAATTAAGTGGATACCCACGGCCCTGGACATCTGAGCAAGACGCACGATAGCCGCCTCAACATCTCTTCCGTATGAAGCCATAAGATCAGCCAGTTCATCTACTACAACCACTATCAGAGGCATTATGGGTTCTTTTTTCTTGGACATTTCGTCATTATAGGAAAATATATCCTTGCTCCTCTCTTTAGACAGATGATCGTATCGCTTGTCCATCTCGTTCACGGCCCATTTCAAAGCACCTAATACCTTTTTTTTGTCTGTGATAACCGGAGTAATTAGGTGGGGAATGTCATTGTATAAAGTAAGTTCAACTCTCTTGGGGTCAATCAATATCATTTTCAAAACATCAGGTGAGTGTTTGTATAGCAAAGACAGAAGTACTGAATTTATACTGACTGACTTCCCGCTTCCGGTAGCCCCGGCTATCAAAAGGTGAGGCATCTTTTCAAGTCCGGCATAAATAGGACTGCCGGATACATCCCTTCCTAAAG
>SDBT01014899.1_pt1 | contig 12370 bp, 20 predicted proteins | sample 2277101 | NCBI WGS metagenome assembly SDBT01 (sample SAMN10404973, study PRJNA504765) | marine sediment metagenome | isolation source: marine sediment core GS10_PC15, 103 cmbsf | place: Arctic Ocean: Southern Knipovich Ridge | collected 2010
GCGGCTGGGTTGGATCGAGCTTGACCCAAATATCGTCGGATAACAACGGATTTGCTAATTACAGCGTGCTTGCTATTGCCGGGGGCGCGTTGTCATCGGCACAGCGGTTTGTCACATTTGAAGCGAGCCCCACACCGAAGAACCCGATTTACGTGAACTATGTTCAATATACTTCAGCAGACCTCCAATTCATCGGGGCAGACGAAGCGGGCTATACCATTGAGGTGCAATCTTTCAATCTCCAGGAGATTCCACTGCCTGGGTATTGTCCTGTAACATGGGGCGGGTCGGATATTTTCCTGCCAGGTGACTTTGCCACAGGGATGGTCTGGACGATCCCAGGGACGGCGACAGTAGTATTGTTCCCTGATCCTGAGACACTGCAAACGGCTATGGTGCTCAATGAGCTCTTGACCGTAAGAATAACATCAATCACGAACAGCACATTTGTTGAAGTGACGCTTGACCCTTAAAAACCGTTTCCCTTACATGGGACCCCAACCCTGAGCCCGATCTTCTCGGGTACAGGATGTATTGGGGGACCGACAGCAGAAATTATGACTTCTCTGCTTTCGTAGGGGACGTAACCTATTACACGGTTACGGGCCTGTCGGGCGGGACATGGTATTTTGCGGTAACAGCTCACGGGCCTGGCGGTGAAAGCGGGTTCAGCAATGAAGTATTTCACACCCTGGGGCATTGAGCCCTGGGGCTTTATTCAACTTACGTCGAGGTTGCGCTAAGTCCGTAATCTTGGCTCTCCATATAACGGGCCCGGGGGTTCGGAATCCCTGGGCCTTTTTATTGGAAAAAGCATAGCAATAAATACTTAATTATATCGCATTAAGACAGATACCACGCTCATAACGGCCTTCTAAGGAAAAAGGGGTAATCGGCTACCATTATCTTGCTAAAACCGTTTTGCTATACATAAAAATCGCGTGTCAGTGGGGTGTCTGCACCACGTCACAGACTCCTGATTCTTTCGCCCACTTTTTTAAAATAGTTCTTGACTGTTATCCACTAAACGCTTAATATAGTTATTATGAGTGTATTAATTGTAGATCCGGTACCGGAAAAAGTTAAAAAACGATTCAAGATGTATTGCCTTGAGCATGATGTAACCATGAAAGATTTATTGACATGGATCATGGAAGAGGTTCCAAAGGGCAATATATTATCATGTCCGATTGAGGATAGAAAGAAATGATTAATATACCGGGGGATAGGGATATATACCCGATAAGCCGCTTTCCTGAGCGGTTTCCCCCGGTATTAGCTAATCAGGCGCAACCTACAGGAGGTTTGCACAATGAACGATTTAATCCTACGAGATGATTTCCAAAAGAGTTGTCCCACCGTTGTTGAAGGCCTGAAGAGGGCACAATCTATTTTTGACAGTATCAAGAGCTTTGAGGATATTGAAAGCATATTCCTCAAAGGTGCCGGCCTCGCAGTAAACACCTACAAATCATATCTTCAATCAATCAAACAGCTTTACAAGTTCACAGGCGGCCTGAACCCGCTGCAGGTCACCCCGGCCCACATTGAATGCTTCTATGATGACCTTATCAAAGTAGAAAAAGTGGGAAGGAATACCGCTTGCCTCAGGATCGCAGGGCTGAAGAAGTTCTTCAAGGGAATAAGGGGCGTGATACCGATCTATACAAGCCCGTTTGAGCTCATGGGTGAGAAGCTATTGAAGAAACTCGGCAAGACCAAGAAGGGCAACCGCACGAAGGCAGCACTCAAAAAAGGCGAGTTGACCAATATCCTTGACTGGTTGGAGCAGGACTCTTCCATCAAGGGGCTTGAGAATCATGCTCTGTTCTTCATGCTGGCCACATCGGGGCTGAGGGCATCCGAGTTGTTGCAACTGAAATGGAAAGACCTCAGTTTTGACCCTGAAAGTCAGTCATGGATCTGCTATTTCACAGGGAAGGGCGGTACCCAGGCAGAGCAGGAACTTTATCCTCGGGCTGTCGGTGCGACCCTGAACTACTTTACCCAGGCATTCGCAAGAGAGCCGAAAGGCGAGGATCACCTCTTCTGGACGTGTGAGGTCTATAACGGTGACACCCCTCGACCCTTGAAGTACCGCTGTTTATGGGAAAGGTTCAAGGAGATAGGAGAAAAGATCACTGGTGAGCGGATAATCACACGGTCTGTTACAATCACGCCCCACACATTGCGGCGGACGTATGCAACTTTATTGTACAAATCAGGAATGAAGTTAAAAGCGGTACAGGAAAAGACCAGGCATGCGAGTATTGAGACACTTACAAAACATTATATTGACGACTCGGAAGCTGCAAGTCCGTTTTTTGACAAGGTGTTCGCGTAAAAGACTATGGAGGGTGGGAGGATGGGATAAGGAAATGACAAAAGTTTGTAGTAAGTGTAAAGAAGAAAAAGATATTGATAAGTACAGTAAAGACAAAACCAAAAAAGATAGGCATCAGGGACGGTGCAAGCAATGCAAGGGGGTGTATAACAAATCCTGGATTGAAAACAACCCGGAAAAAGCAAAGGCGGGCAAAAAAGCATGGAGCGACAGCCATCGGGAGGAGATAAAGGAGAAAAACAAAGCATTTTATAAAAAAAACCGGGAGAGAGAGAAGGCGAGACAAAAAGCATATAAAGAAAACAACCCGGAAAAAGTGAAGGCGACACAGAAAGTATTTCGTGGCAGCCATCAGGAGAGAATAAAGGCGTATCGAAAAGTATTTTATAGAAAAAACCGGGAGGAAGTGATTGCGGGCGTCACAGAATATAGAGAAAACAATCCGGAAAAAGTGAAGGTGTGGAAAAAAACATATCGCGAAAACAACCTAAACGCAAGGATTGCAGACGGCATGAGAGCCCGAGTGTGGAAGGTTCTTAAAGGTGTGGCCAAATCAGCATCTATCCTTGAATTGTTGGGCTGTTCTATTGAATACTTAAAGGAACATTTGGAATCACAATTCCAAGACGGGATGACATGGGAAAATTACGGTTTTACTAGTTGGCACATGGACCACATAATACCCTGTGCATCATTCGATTTAACAGACAAGGAGCAACAGAGGCAATGTTTTCATTACAGCAACCTGCAACCTTTATGGGCTACAGATAATTTAAGGAAAAGCAACAAACAGCTATGAGGTGGCCGGGATCGCACTGGCCCCGACAGCGTGAGGGGTATAAAATGAAACCAAGAGAAAATGAAAACCCAGCGGGGAAGGAAAAACAGCCGGAGCTATTCGCTTTTGTACATGACACAATGATTATTCAAGATCAGATGGATTTATTTACACTGCCCTGGAAAGACAAAAAGCCTGTGCATGGTACTTGCTCCGGCCCGACTCCGGGGCAGGGTGAAAAAGATAAGTAATAAAATATTGGGATGGCTTTGAGAGGTGAGATTATGAAAATAGTAATTGTATTACTGGTGCTGCTGACTGGCTGCACAATGATGAGTTACGAGGACATAGAGCTTGAGGCAAAGGGTAAGCCACCGAAAGACACCGACCTCGCTCTCATCATTGACGAGGCCGGCGGCCCCATCGATATAAAGATATCCGTATCAGATACCATACTGTACGAAAAAGGCAAGGTAACTTTTAAAATAGTATCGAAGGAAATACCACAGTTTTATTATTGGTTTATTGACGGTCAGGAGGTAGACAACAACACGGACCGGCTACAACTGAGCGGTCAGGACATAACGCGAGGAAATCACCGGGTCGATTGCGTGGCCGAGATAGATGGAAGGATGGGAAGTGATACCGTGTATTTTTTGAGATATTAAACCTGAGAGGGCGAAGGCACAGCAAATAAGAAAGTCTGTTCCACAGATACCTGTGAAACAAAAGCCTTTGATAGCAGAGAGGGCGAAGGTTAAGCAGATTGAATCCGGAGGGGCGGTTCCACAGAAATCTGTGAAACCGCCTATCGATACGCAAAAGGAAATAGCAAAGATGGCCGGTGTAAGTCACAATACCATAATGAAGGTTGAGAAGATAGAGAGGGGTACTTTATTACGGGCCTGTCAATATAAACAGCGTGAGAGGCCAGGAGACGGGGCTATTTAGGGAGGCATGAGTAAAAATAAAGTTAGGGGGCTAGATAATATGAAAGATGATCTAATGAATGATTTACTGGATGTATGTAACTCGATCGAGAGCGGAAATCATAGTATTCGCAATGCATTAAGAGAATTAACACCTGAACAGACGGAATATTTCAAAAAGTTTATAGGGTTCTGGTTGGATAAAACAGGACGGCTTGATAAAAAAACAGGGGAATCGATAGTCGGAAACCATCTTAAGTATGACTTATATTGAGTAAACTATTTATTCTTGGGAGGGGAACATATATTGAGAAAGATCGCAATAGCGAACCGCAAGGGCGGTGTCGGAAAAACCACGACAGCGGTCAATGTGGCTGCAGGCCTGGCTATGGCAGGGAACAGGGTCTTGTTGGTTGACACGGACACCCAGGGGCATTGTAGCCGACTCCTGGGCGTGGATCCCCCTGCAGGGCTGGCCGAGCTGATAGATGGGACTGTGTCACCGGAAAAGACGCTCACAGAGGCCCGTGAAGGGCTTTATTTGCTTGCCGGTGGTAGAAACCTTGAGGGTATATCAAGGCTTATATCAAGGGAAGGTATTAACCCGCAGCTGTACCTTAATAAGCGATTGAAACAGTTTGACGGGCAGTATGATTTTGTGATCGTAGACACGGCGCCGGGATTCAGTGAAATTAATATCAATGTGCTTTTCTATGCCAAAGAGATAATCGTCCCGGTAAGCCTGGAGGTGCTTTCTGTTGATGGCCTGCTGTCCTTCCAGGATGAGATCGAGCAAATAAAAGAGTATTCGGATGTCCGGATAAAATACATTGTCCCGACGTTTACAGATTACCGGGTGAAGATTACAACGGAGATCCTCGCGCAGCTGAAAGAGAGCTTCCCCGATATGTTGACCGCTCCTATACGCTACAGCGTTAAACTGAAAGAGTCCCCAGGGTGGGGGAAAACAATATTTGAATACTCAGTTAAAGACCGGGTGTCGTATGATTACGCGGGCCTGGTGGGGGCTATCAATGAAAAAAGTACCGCCTGATTTAATGGATCGTCTTGCCGGGAAGAAGAACACGGAGAGAACACGGGAAGAACACGGAGAGCATACGGAGAGCACGCGGGAAGAAAGGGATTTCACAAAGTACCGAGACAGTAAGTTTGATACATTGACAGTGCGGTTATTGCCTGAAGATATACAGCGTTTAAAGCTCTATTATGAGAAAAGAGGGATCCCCGTATCTCAAGGGCTGCGGGCTCTTATTCTAGATTACATGGAGCGTCAGGGGATATAAACACGGCTATGCGGACATAATAAGTAAAAACTTGCCCCAATATATATTCCGAAATAGCTTGCCTATTACAGTTTGATAGTACTATTATACAATAGACTAATGAAAGGAGGTTCATCATGAATTTTGAAGGAAAAACTATAACATCGACGGGAATCTTGGAATTATGCCAAATCAAATATGAGCGCCTAGCAAAGTGGTTGAAAGAAGACCTCTTCCAAATGAACGAGCTCCCGCCGGGGGCCGGCTATGCCCGTCAGTTTAGCTTTGATGACACTGTAATCGCCATGACGGTTGTTGAGATAATGCGGATGATGGAAAACCTGAAGATTGCCAGGCAGGCGGTCACACTCCTCCGTAAAGATCCGATCCGGGGCCGGGTTAGTACTCTTCTTATTGAAGGACTAGGCCAGATTGATGACAATGGGGGATTCGTTACCACGCATCGTTTATGTTGGGGGTCAGTGACTTTCAGCCAGATCAATGTCACCGATATTGTGTTCATTGATTCTGATTCCGAAAAAGAGCGGAAGTCCCTTGTTATAATCCCAGTACCGTCACTCATGAATAAAGCAAAAACATATTTTGAAAACTTGCCGGAGAAAAAGCAGGTAGCCGAAGTACTATCAAAATAAAAAACCCCGAGGCTGGCAGGCCCCGAGGCAAATGTTAGGTTAAACTTGAAGGTAAATAATAGTTTAGTTGATTATCGGGAGCAAAGCAAGAAGAAAAACTTCCGAGGTTGGCAGACTTCGGATTTGAAGGAAAGTTTTAATAACATTAAATGGGGTTCTCATCTTAGGACGGGAATCCCTTTTTATATTCAATGGAGCTAGGACATGGAAAATCAAGATTTCATTTATCTAAAAAAACAGCGGTATGACTTCACGATCATTGATAATGATATATTACGGGATGAACGCGTTAAACACGCACGGACATTGCTTGTCTACTGGATATTGAACTTTCATACAGACCGGCAAGGGGTCGAGTGTAAAATATCATTAGAAAAGATTGCGAAGCGTGCCAGGATCAGTAAAACGACAGTTATTCAGGGTGTTAATGAGTTGGTCGAACTTGGATTTATCAAAAAAGAAAAGAGACAACGAGAGCAAAAAGACTTCTTTTACAATCAATATACGATTTTAGCTAAGTTTAAGAATATAAAGACATAGTACCAGTACTATATTGTACCGGTACAGAATAGGGCCTTAATCAATACTCTATACCGAACGCTATAGAGTTAAGGGGCCGACTCGCAAAAGGTTTTTGTTGAATATCATTAATATTCAATAGAGGGGTGTCAAAGATTGATGGTTTACAAAAGAACAGATTTCACGTCAATAGATAAGCCGTGCGCATTTCTTAACGATAAAAACATTGGCATTAAGGGAAGGGTAGCAGAAAAGATTATCAGCGGATTATATATGCTACACGCGAGTGCTGTAATGTCAATCTTTATCAGTATCGAGACAAAAACGACAGCCTGTCGCATTTGAAGGAAGCGTATCTTGAGCAAAGGGGGGAGAGATGAAAAGAGAGTTTACAAAGTGGGATTCCTTCATGACCGAAATACTTGAGTATTCAGTAAAAGAGTATCTATCGGCCAGCGAAAGAGGATTTTTAAGGAGCGTGTATGATTTCGGTCAAAGATTGGGTTTCACCACACCGAAGCAGGACTTTGCAGTTTTGAAAACTATCCACAGGGCGAAGGGCGGGGCTACCGAGAGAGCAGCTATAAAGCGCAAGCGAGCCACGCAGGAGATCCGGCAGCGCGAGACAGAGGCGGAAGAACGCAAACAGGATGAGAATAACGAAGCAAAGGCGTTTACTCGGGATGTTGCCGGTGTCCTGGCTGAAAACAGCTCTGAGGCTTGACGGAGAGGCGATAAAATACGAAGGCAGTAAAATAATAGGGTTAAACGGAGGGGACTGTATGAATGAATTAACACAATATTTTGAAAACCTTCCAGTCACCATCGATGGATTAAAGCAATATGTAACGGTGGGTATCCAAAGACATCAGGCGCACTTAGCAGCCATTAAAGCAATCGAGGGTATACCTGAAGCGAAGGAAGTAAAAGAAAAAACGTATGATAAAACTATGAACGATTTAATAGAAACATGGATTGCACACGCTAAACTTGGGGAGTTGATATTTAATATAACGGGTGGTATCGGTGGTGGAATACAATCCACCACCGGGGGAAGTGAAAGAATATTACCTGAAGGAATAAATAAAGACGATTCCCGGTTTGCCCGGGGGTTTCATGCAGCTTTAACAAAGGGGATACTTGAATCGAGTATCAACGAATTAGAAGAAAAAAGAACAATACCGGCCTATTACAATCCATATCATTTAAACATTAAAGACGAGAGAGCAGAAGAACTAAAAAAAATACATGAAATGGGCATAAACCGGAGAGATGATATTTGTGATGTGATTATAACTGATCCTCCGTGGCCGTATGATACCCAACATTCTTATGATGCTGTTGGATTTCGGGGAACTACCCCCTATCCTGAATTATCAATAGAACAAATTAAAAACGATTTTCCTCAAGTAAGTAAAGATTGTGTGTTGTGGTTATGGACAACACATCGGTTTATGAGAGATTCGTTTTATCTGCTGGATGAATGGGGGTTCAGAGAAGTTTCAATAATTACCTGGGATAAAGAAAAAATAGGTATCGGGAGATGGCTACGGTCGCAGAGTGAGTTTTGTATAATGGCCGTTAAGGGTAAGCCAAAGGTAAGGTTAACAAATCAGTCAACAATAATAAGAGAAAAAGGCCGGGAACATAGCAGAAAGCCAGAAGCGTTTTATAAATTAGTAAATGAATTATGCATCGGTAAAGTAGGTGAATGTTATTCAAGAGAAAAGCGCCCGGGAATCATAAGATTATTATATAACGAGGATAAGTATGAGGTGGGAACCGGGAAAGTCTCGGCAGCGGAGCAGGGGTAGAGGTAATGAATTAAATATCCTCCTCTCCTGAGGAGGAAGATAAGATTGAATTAATTGTGATGGATTTGAGGATTAATGATGCTGCATTTAATGTGTGAGGCCACACAATCAACCCGGAAAGGCGAAGATCTTGGAAGTAAAGAAGCTGAACCCCCCGCCTGGATGGGACAATTGCCTGATAGGTTGAAAAGTAACGCGAGGCTGGCAAGATTCAGCTCGATAGCGGAGCTTGCCGAGGCATATTTACGAATAACTCTAAGGTAGGGCAAGGAAAGGTATGGCTCGGAAGTGTAAAGCGTGCGGTCACAAAAAGCGTAAGGAAATAGACCGGGATTTAATCGCAAACGTACCGTACCGTACAATGACCCTGACGTACGATATAACCAGGCAGTCACTTATCCGGCACAAAGACAACCATTTACCTAAGGGATTGGTAAAGGCGAAAGAGGTAAAAGAGGTCATTCAGGCGGGTAATTTGCTTGAACGGCTGATAGGGCTGCAACTGGAAGCGCGCCAAATACTTGGTAAGGTTAAAGTTACAGAAAACTTCACAACTGCCCTCGCAGCAATACGGGAATTAAGCCGGTTGATGGAAATAGAGGCGAAGGTGACAGGGGAAATTAAAGAGGCATCTGTCCAGGTGAATATCACACAGGTGGTTGTTGATGTTGGATCATGGTTAGAGAAGAAACACAATAAAATATACCGGGAATACAAAGAGGAGCTATTAAGCAAATATGAAACGGTCGGAACTTGAGCTATTAAAACGCATGGATCCCGCTGTGTTCGCGAGAGAAGAGCTGGGATTCATCCCCGACAGCGCACAGGTTGAGGTTCTTAGCAGTGATTCAGCGCGTTTAATACTGAATTGCACGAGGCAATTTGGAAAAAGTACGCTTGCTGCAATCCTGGGGCTTCACAAAGCCATTTATTATCCTGGTTCGTTGGTATTACTACTTTCGCCATCCCTCCGGCAGAGCGGGGAGCTGTTCCGGAAGGTACTGGAATTATCGCATGAAGCGCAAAACATGCCCGAGAAAGTGGAAGATTCAAAGCTGTACATGACACTGGCGAACGGATCACGGATTGTCAGCCTGCCCGGGAAGGAGTCCACAATCAGGGGGTACAGTGCCGTTGCTCTGATCGTCATTGATGAGAGTTCCCAGGTCCCCGACGATCTTTATTACTCGCTCAGGCCTATGCTCGCAGTCTCCGGGGGATCCCTGATATTACTTTCAACCCCCAGGGGGAAACGCGGGTTCTATCATAAGACCTGGGCCGAGGGCGAAGGGTGGGAGAGGATCCTTGTCAAGGCCGATCAGTGTGAAAGGATCCCGAAGAAGTTCCTGGAAGAGGAATATAACACCTTGGGTAAGCTGTGGTACGCCCAGGAGTATCAATGCGAGTTCGTGGATGCTGCGGGCCAGTTATTCAGCTATGAAGATATACAATCTATGCACAGCGCAGACATAAAGCCGTTTTTCTCGAACTCGTCAATAACGAAAGAAATACAACCGTTTTTCAAGGGGTGACACGATGACCGACAAGAAATACATTTTGGGGCTGGATTTAGGTTTGATTAACGACTACAGCGCTTTGTCTATGCTTGAGCAGGCCGAGACATTGGAACGCGCAGATTTTTCAAAGGATATCGGCGAACATTACGAGGTGGCTTACCACCTTGTGCATCTGCAAAGGTTCAAACTCGCCACACAATACCCGGCAGTCGTGCAGCGGGTTAAGGAAATAATGGAGAATCCAAAGATTGCGCGCAATAACCATTTGATATTGGATGCGACAGGCGTGGGGACCCCAGTGCTCCAAATGTTCCGGGCTGTGGGTGTAAACCCTGTCGGTGTGACCCTAACGGCAGGGGCCGAAGTCACCAAAACATCCGATTCCTATGAGGGTTACCACGTACCAAAGGGGCAGCTTGTTAGCACCTTGATGGTCCTGGTGCAGTCCGGCAGGCTGAAAATTGCCGAGGGCCTCGAGCATGCGCCGGCATTCGACGAAGAAATGCAAAACTTCCATTACACCCTGGACAAAAAAACTGGTCACGACACCTATGAAAGCGTGAAGGATTCAGTCCATGATGACTTGGTGGTATCTGTTGCGTTGGCTGCCTGGTACGCCATGAGATATGAAAGGCACATGAGGGAATATATATACGAGAGCTATGACGGTGACGAAAAAAATCAAAATTGGAATCCTCTAACACACGGGCTGCAGTGATGCGTTATAGCAAGATAAATTAGTATAACTTGCATTGAAAAATACGAATAAAGGAGCGATGAAATGCCAGAAGAAAATATGATTAGACAGAACTTGGCAGCGCAGGGATGTACAACAGAATCCATTGATGATTACCTGGAAGACCTTGATGATTTTCCCGAGGCGAATTGGGACGCGCTCTGCGATGATAATCCGGATTTATACCTGACGCCCCCGGTGGTGGATGAGGGGCAGGGAGAGGCGAAAAAACCCGAAGGGGTGCAAGAACATAGAGACACGTTATACAAAAGTATGGACCCTGATAAAGAACCTGTCTCCTATGTCGCGGATGTACATGGAAAAATCCTCCCGGATTATCAGCTAGGAGGGAATCAGGATGTTGCGGACGAAACGGACAGGGTTATTGAAAACCGCGTTTCAAAATTACGTGAGAATGCATGGAAATACAGCGAAGCGCAGGTTGATGCTATGGCTCAAAGCCTTGAGAAATTGCTGCGGAGGATGACCCCGGAACAGCTTTTCAATTATTCTCCCGGCGGCGCGGCTGATTACGGCCAACTCCACAATCAGATCTGCATGAGGCTGGGAGATTTTACGACATCGGAGGGCAAGGAAAAACAGGAGCTGCTCGATCTTCAATATCCAACAATGGCCACGCCCGCAGCAAAGGCGAGAGATTTCGCCAGGGCAGTCGGGCTGGAAGACTGAACCAAAAAATAAGAGAGGTGTAAAATGATAAAATATATATGCGACAAGTGCGGGGAAAACATTAGGGACGGTGAATTGCGCAACGTTGGCTGGAGTTGGAGTCATATAGACTGCAAAACTGCCCCTGGGGAAGCCCAGATTTGCAAAGGGTGCTTGGTAGAAGTCAATGCAGAGATGCAGAAGCAAATACCCAGTTTAAGAATCTTGAAAGATGCGTAAGCAGTAAAAAATCTAGTAAGAAGGAGTATCAAAATGGATTACACAGGACACACAATCCAGGTCAAGGCCCCTTGTGCCTGTAAAGGGACAGGGAAAGTCCTTCGCGAAAATATGGGCATGATTAAATGCCAGGACTGCAACGGCGCGGGGTACATCGTAAAACAAATGGACCTTGGAGACATCTTGGTTGACACGAACATTAAGAAGTCAAAGAAAAGATAAGGAGAAAACAAAATGCATACAGTCGCTATAAGGTACTGCATTAGCGAAGGGCCGTGTATGATTCTGGATGTAATCGACGTTTCGAAAATAAACGAACACATGGCAAAGCTCTCAGTAAAATCGATGCCAGAAGGTAACATCTTAACCAGGGGCGTTGACTGCTCGGTTGTCTGTGCTCATGATATCAATTTCAATTTATGGGATCTGAATTACAGAGAAAGGGCCGTTGAAGAGTTCGTGGCACTTTATAGGACTACGCTCTTTAAGTTCTTCACGGTTACGATGGAGAAAAATAAAGCGGTTCTTAATAAAATTGATATAGAACTAGCTCGCAAGGTTTTTGATGATCTACCTTTGAAAATTTTCAGTACGGCCTATGTTTTCAGCTCGGATGATGGCTACGATTTTTTTGAGATGGAGGAGAACAGGGTGATGAAAGAAGATCTCGCCAGTTCCGAAGCAGACCGTATCGAGTCCTTGAAGGGCCCACACGATAGATTTTTGGACGATAGCGAAGTATCGGCCAGGAGAAATTAGCACCGCTGCCTGAAAAAGCAATGAAGGCTGAAGGGTAGATAATGCCATCGCATGACCTGAGAAAGAATGAAGATCCGACCGTCAAAGGAAGGGGCTATTATTTCAAAGGGAAAAACGTGATACCGGTAT
>SDBT01014900.1_pt1 | contig 12368 bp, 10 predicted proteins | sample 2277101 | NCBI WGS metagenome assembly SDBT01 (sample SAMN10404973, study PRJNA504765) | marine sediment metagenome | isolation source: marine sediment core GS10_PC15, 103 cmbsf | place: Arctic Ocean: Southern Knipovich Ridge | collected 2010
TTTTTGCTTAATAATAATTTAAGGTTCAAAAAAGAATATTAAAGATAAGATCACAGTTATAACAAAAGAGATAAATACATTTATGTAAAATGAGAAGTAGTATATATTTAAAATTAGAAGATAAAAGTTATATTAAAAAACAACTAAGAAAATCTATAAACTCTCTTATGAAATAAGTAAAAGAAAAATGCAAAAATATATTAAATCAATAAGTAAGGACGGATATTTAATAGATGCTAATATTTATTTTGATGTAATAAATAAAATCGAAGTAATAAAAAATATATATTTTAATAAAATCAAATATTAGACCTCATTGTCTAAAATCCTTTTCTAATGAAGAGTTGCATAAAAAAGTTCAATAACCATTTAGAATTAATTCTCATCTAATATTGTTTGAGTTTAGGATATATGATAGCTATTCAAACCAAGAGAAGTCCTTCGGGAGTAAAATTTCACTGCGATAAATGTTCTAATACATATTAAATACATCTGAAAATACCAAAAATTTGTTGTCCTATATGTAATACTAGATTAAAAATAAATTGAAATAACAATGAAAAAAAACAATAATGAATGGAGATAAATTATATTTACTAATATGGTTAAGCATAATAGGACTAATTTTGGTGATTTTTTTAATTAATAAAAAACAAGTAGAAAAGTTAAATAAAAAACTTTCTGATGAAGGAAATCGTATTATATCTTTTGGTGAGATTATAGGAATTCTATTCATAAATGTTTTAGCGAATATAATGATGTTTTCTATGATATTAGTATTATATGCTCAGATTTGCATTGATTTAGGGCTTATAAATGATGGATTATTGGAGTTGAATAATTATATCTCCTTTATTCCATTAAAATTACTTAACGGTTATGATAAATATTCTGAACCAATTGTTATCTTCAGAATCTTAGATAAATTTCATTATAGTGGGGTAATATTAGGTGCTTTTATTTTAAGCCAAATTTCATGTGTTATCACAGAAAGATTGGTAGTATTTGAAATGAAGAATATTCAAAAGGGTTCAACAAAAAGATGGTTGGAATTGGCATCGATAGGAATCATTGTAATTTTATGGTTTATTACACCTTTTAGTATAATTATTTCAATCATTTTTTTTAATATTATTTTAGGAATTAACTTAAAAATTTTTAAAATAAAGATGAAAATTTCAAATACAAATGATAAATCTTAATAATTTGAGTTTCAATGATGCTTTAGGAAAAAAAGGAATTAGATCATTATTTAACATAACAGATATCTCAAAAATCCCTTCAATACTGAAAAATGGGCTACTCTGCCGAAATGATGCAAAAGAGTTAGATATTGATTTAGATTGTTATTTAATAGATGCTCAGAAAAAGGGTGAAATAAATATGAAAATAAACTATAATGATGATATTTGTAATTATGCTCGTTTATTCTTTGTCAGTCATACTCCCATGCTAAGGCAGATATTATTTAGTTCTCATCTATACGATACAACAGCATTAATTAAAATTGATCCCAAAATCATGGATTATACTGAAAGAGTATATTATACAAACACGAGCACCACTAATAAAAATTTTAATAGATTCAGTTCCCCTAATGATTTATATAATCTTAATTGGAATTATTTGTTGGATGATTATGAGAAATATATTTCTCTTTATAAAAGGAAAAATAAATCAAAAGAATATCACATATTTAAAGAACAGAGAGGTGCTGAGGTGCTGATTTTTGAAAAAGTACCGAAAGAATATATTAGTTGTGAAATTTTTGTCTTTTCTCAAAATGCTAAAAAAAAATTAACCGAAGTTTTAATGAAAAATGATATAAATATAAATATAATCTCTATTGAAGTTGACAAAGATCGTAATTTTTTCCCATTAAGTCCACTTTCAAAGAACTACTGGAAAAAAATAAATAAATATTGCTAAAACAAATATCTAAAATATGATTGAATATAAATCAAATCAAGACATTTTCAAATCAAAAGTAGATGCCATCGTCAATACAGTAAACTGTATTGGGGTTATGGGTGCAGGACTGGCAAAAGAATTCAAAAAAAGGTATCCTGAAATGTATAGAGAATATCGTAAGAAATGTGAAAATAATAAGCTTAAAATAGGTAAATTACATGTTTTCAGAACAATTGATAAATTGATTATAAATTTCCCTACAAAAATTCATTGGAAAGACAATTCTAAATTAGAATGGATTAAAGCGGGATTAGAATATTTTGTTACAAACTATAAAAAATGGAATATTACTTCGGTTGCATTCCCCCAATTAGGAACAAGCCACGGAAAATTAAATTGGAATGATGTAAAGCCATTAATGGAAAAGTATCTAAATTTATTAGATCTTAATGTGGAAATTTATGTTAGGTCTGATGAGAAGGGTTTTCAAAACAATAACACATTTACACCAAATTATAAAAAACTTAAATCTTAAAACTTTAAAACTTGGTATCCAAATTTATTAGTAAAGAATGCTAAATAATGAGACGAAAAATGGGTAAAATCTACAATAAATTTTCTAAGGTTGAACTCACATCTGAAAGTTCAGTGGAACAGAAATTTATTTTTCCATTTCTTATTGAGTATTTAGGATATCAAGCTAACGACATTATTCCTCAGAGACACTATAAACCTGTCAATGTACCATTTAATAGGAATAAAATGATACCGGAGGAATTTTTGGATGCAATTGCTATACCTGATTATTCTATAGTAGATGAAAATGAAAGAGTACTTTTCATACTAGAAGCAAAAAAACCCGAAGAAGATTTATCTGATTATGAAGACCAGCTCTATGGATATGCTGTTGCCGTGCGTGTAAACCTGATTGTTATTACTAATGGTAATCAATTTGATGTTTATTACGGTACAGAAAAAATTCTTGAATGTAAAAATTTGGAAGAGATTGATACACAGTTTAATTCAATTAAGACACTACTTCATAAGAAAAATCAGGGAAAACCAGCTCAATTTAGGATATATGAACATGGGAAAGAAGTTAACCAAAAAACTATTATAAGTCTGTCTTTATCTGACTATTCAGAATATCTTAAGAGGTATTCAGATTTAAATAAGAATATAATTGTTTTGGGCGAAGATTTGCCAAGAATAACAGATTACAATCTTTTTCACTTTAGAATAGAGAGAAATCAGTACATTTCTTTAGATGAAGTTATTTCAGATTTTATACTACATACGAAGAATAACAGATTTATTCTGAAAGGAGTTTCAGGAGTAGGCAAAACTGAATTTGTTAATTACTTAATTTCATATTTATCAAATCTCACTTTAAAACAAGAAAGTTATATCATACCTGTAAACATAGAATTGATAAATTGGCAGAATAATAGTTCAATTATTCAAAAGATTAAGCATTTTATTAATGTTGATGGAATAAAGGAAGAGGATATAGAAAAATCACTTAGAGACGGTCACTTTGTATTATTCTTTGATAGTTTAGATGAATTTCCTCAACATTCAAGTGATTCTTTTTTTAGAGCATTATCAGAAGTAGAAAAATTATATCCTAATAATTGCTACATTCTAATTTCTAAACCTGGTTTTGATTTACGGAGGGTAGAATCAGACAGAGACACTATATGGATAGACCCTCCTGAATTAGATAATTTAAGAGAATATATCAATTCTATTTTGAAAAATACTAATTTTGAGACATTCTTAAAAGAATTAGAAAAAAGAAAATTAGAATCTTTAGCTCAAACACCAATAATGCTTAATTACTTAATTATTTATTTCAATAACTTAGGTAATTTTCCAAGATCTAAGTTCGAATTATTAGAAGATCTAATTAATGATTATTTTGGAAAATTTATTGGTAAAAAATTTAATGAAATAAAGGACTTTAACATTATCAAAGAAGTGCTTTCTTTAATAGCTTATCATATTATCTTCAAAAATAATGATTCTTTTATATCAAAGGTCGTTGTTAATAAAATAATAATCTCTTATCTTAAAAAAAAGAGAGAGGATTATGAGATATTAGAAGAGATAAAAGAAAATCAAATTCTAGATTTTTTATTGAAGTTTAATTTTCTTAGGAAAGAGGATGAGAATTATCTATTTTGGCATCAAATTCTCTTAGAATATTTTAGTGCTTTAGAATTCATTATTACTATTAAAGATAGCAATACTTCACTTAAACTTAAAGAATTATTTCATAATTTTAAGGTAAAAGAGATTATTACGATTGTTCAACCTTTAATTAAAGACGAAAAATTTAATAATGTGTTGAAAAATGAAAATATTTTTCTATTTATCCAAAGTCATTTACAGAGAACAGATATCAGCGATGACCTTCGAGATTTAATTAAGAAAATACTATTGGAAAAACTTGAATCGAAATATTCAATTATTAAAAGAATTTCAATGGAACTTATAAATGATTTTTTGTTTAAAATTGATGATAAGATAACTTTTTTTGCAGACATTCTTATTAAATCTGAGAACCCAGAAATAATAAAATGGGTTTTAGATTCCATAGGACATATAGGAACTAAAAAAGCATATTTATTTTTAATAGGATTAGTTGAGAGCTATGAGGACACCTATGTTAGAGACTCCTTCGAAAGGTATCCTTTAAAGCAATTTTTATTGATCCCCTTATCCAATTTTGATGACCCAGAAGTACAAGATATTTTTATTAATGAGATCAAAAAAAAATGGCGGGGGGTCAATTATTTAAAAGTATTAGGAGAAGCACTAGAAAATATTGCAAAAAGAAGTAAATTGACAAAACAATCGATTGATAAAATTCTAAAAATTTATAGCAAACCACCAGAATTTGAACCTAAACTTAGATTTTCAAGTCATATTAGAGTAGATGCTTTAGAAAGAGTATTAATATCAATACATAATGAACTAGATCTAACTAAATTTTTCCTAAAGATTATTAAAGAAGAATTCAAAGCCAGATCAACTTGGGGCGTAGAAAGGCTTTGTGGTAAAACTTTAAACACCAAACATATTGATTTTATTCTAGAAGAGATTAAAAATATAAAAAATGATTTAGAATACAGAAACAGTTTAGCAAATGTTATAAGATACTCGAAGGAAGAAGTAGATTTTAATAAAATAATTAATATACTCCAATATTTAAGACAATTAGGTGTTGATCCGAAGAGATTTGATCTTAATTTAATTAGGGTAGATTATAAAAAATTTAAAGTTTTTTTCCCCGAATATGAAATGTCTTATATTTTTCATCTAATACTCGAACATCTATTAAATCATAACGATATTGAGGAATTTAATCAAGAGAAGTTATTGGTTTTTCTTAAAAATTATCTGATGTATCCACATGAATTAGTACTTAACAGTGTTTATAGATTGGTAGCAAAATATAATATAAGATTATTATTAGAACAAGAGAAAGTGTTTTTGAATAGGAGCATGATAGAATACCTTAAACCAACAATAAATTATAATCTTGAAAAGGCTATAAGGCTTATTCAAGGATACTTCGAACGTCATATAAAAGAACCAGATGATTATCACGATCACCTTTTAATGGACTGGATGATTGAATTATTACTTGATGTAAATCAAGTTTCAGTAGCCATTAAGCTCTTTAATAAATACTTAGATGGACCTGCAAAAGTAGAAAACATTGCCTATACTCTCAATGTCTTAGAAAGGTTTCCTTCAGATTATTCAATAAGCGTACTACGAAAAGTAAAACAAAAAATCATTGATTCTGATGTAGCTGAAATGCACCGTCTTGTTTTCAATTTACGACCTATCGACAATCCTGAATATGTGAAATTTTGCTTGGAATTAGCCGAGATGATATCGGATTGGAATATAAATAGTGTTTTTAGTAATATGACATTCATAAAACCTTATGAATTTGAAAAAGAAATTATTACCTTTTTACAAAGGAAAATTTCGGAAGGAGATAATCTTGTTGGGGCTTTAAATGTTCTATTCTATATAGGAACTCAAGATTCTATTGAATTTTTGAGTAAATTTCTGGATTCCGATAATGAACTCTTGCGAAATAAAGCATTTGCTTGTATTAAATATATTCATGAGAGAAATAATTATCTATGGTATAATAATGAAGAAAAGTATCAAGAATAAGATAATAAATATGATACTTATTATTTTAATTGAACATTTCATTGTCATATTTTTTAAAACTTTCATCACTTGATTCTGACATTGTTTTTGCATATGACAACATAAACATAAAAATGGTTAGGATTACTCCAAAGTAAAATATGTTTGAGAAATTATTGGGGCTTAAATCCTTGGTAATCGATATTTATCTGTTGATAAAATCATTCTTTAAATAAATTAATATAGTATAATTATTGTTTTGCTAATTTAAATGAATTTAAAAGATAATCATGAAACAGACGACAATTTTTGATTACCAACTCAGAAGTTCAAAACAACTAAAATATCAGCCAGTTATTCCTCTCCAGAAGAGAAATAATGCCGTGCACCATGATTATGGTTTAATCAAAACTTATATCCAAAAAAATTTATCTGAAGTAATAAAAGAACAAGAAGAATTTCAAAAAATTAAAGATTTATTAGGAAATTCGTGGTTTAAGCAAGAAAATGGATTTGGATTCACCGATAAAAGCAATATTATGATTCTATCAACATTACAAGATTTCAATAATAATTTTTTTAATTTGTATAAATTTGAAGATTTTGAGATATGAATATTTATGTCAACAACAAAACAACATGGATGAGAATGAATTTGAAAAACTATTTTTAAAAAATACAATTTTTAAAAATAAAGGGACTCTTGATTTATCTTATGTACCGGATAAAATATTTTGTAGAGATAAAGCTATAAAAACATTAATTTTTAATTATGGAAGAATTTTTGAAGGGAGGGAGCAGCCTAATATTAACTGTTTAATATTAGGAAAAAAGGGAGTCGGAAAAACGGTTACAGCGAAATTTTTTGGCAAATTGTTTAGGAATATCGCTAATGAAAAAGATGTAAAGGTTTTTGTAGAATATTATAACTGTATTAATTTCCACTCCAAAACTAAGATTTTTCGAGATTTACTTGCAAAATTAACTCGAGGATCAGGACGAGGTTTTGCTGATGATGTAACATTAAAACTTATTATAAAACAACTTATCCAAGTTCAAAGATATATGCTATTAATTTTCGATGAGGTTCCCCAACTAAAAAACGATGAAATTTTGGCGCTTTTAAGTGTTAAAGATACATTTGGAAGTCAAGATGCCATAATTTCGATTTTAATGATCGCAGAAGAGAAGGAGTGGAGTACAATAGAAAATGAAAAAATATTAAGCGGAATAAATGAAAAAATTCTGTTATTACCTTACAATTTTGAAGAATCTACACAAATTATTAAATATCGAAGTGATTTGGCATTTCAAAAAGGGGTATTTTGTAATGATTTATTAAATCTTATAGGCAAAATTACAGCAATCCATCAAAGTATGCGTTGTGGTATCCATATCCTAAGAAAAAGTGGGAATCAGGCTGAAGTAAAAGGTCTGGACGAAATTACAATACCAATGATCCATGAAGCTTCATATGAGTTCAAACTCGATATTATTACTAAATTAAAAGAACAGGAATTATTTACATTATTGGGGATAACTCGAGCCTTAATTTATAGGAAGCAACCTTTTACTCTTGTAGATGATGCTTATGAAGAATACACTAAATTATGTGAAACTCATTTAGTTGATGTGCATGTTAAAATTAGTTTTAGGAAGTATATTCGCCATCTAAGTAAACTAAGCATTGTTGATACAAATGTTGTTAAAATTAAAGAAGTCAAGAGAGGACGGTATTTAGAAATCACTCTATCAGATATTTCACCCAAAAAACTAGAAGAAGATTTACGAATAATAATAAAACATCAATCGAAAAAGGATTAATTGGTTTTGTGAAATTAAAGAAATTACGCTTTTTACACCCATTATATTTAAATTAATTGTTTACAAAATTCTATTTTATGATCTTCTCTTTTTCAATATAAATGATGTATAGTATAATGTAATTATGACTGTTGAAATTATTGTAAAAATTGAAATCTCAATCCCCAAGAAGGTTAGATATAGGCAAACTCTGATTACAGAGTGGCTTGATCTTGATACTTGGAGCGTCAATTCATCTAATAATAATTATTTTAATAAAAGGATTCACTCTACTCAGAGAAAAATTATAGATTTCATTTAAAATTTAAAGAAAAATAACAATCGTTTTTTCTGATTGAATTAATTAAAAAATTTATAATCATTTTTTTTATGCTTGTAACTATATTTCATGTGATGTAGAGTACATTTCACCAGCCTATATAAAGGACAAAAAGAAAAAAATTATTAGGAAAATATCTAAATAATTAAAAAAATATCGTTTCAAATAATGAATAAAAAAGATTTTGATGGATTTTTAGATTTTCAACAAATAACAACTTATCTACTTGAAGCTGACCATGATATTACTGTTGATTGCGTTTACGGGAGTACTTCAAGAAAAAGGCAATTTGATGGTTATAAACAAATAGTTTATAATGCAATTCTCGATCCTATTAAAATTGGAATTGAGTGTAAAAATTACAATTCACGAATCCCTATTGAAAAAGTCGAAGCGTTTAAAACTAAATTAAAAAGATGTCAAATGGATAAAGGGATAATGGTTTCTTTCAAAGGTTTTCAGAGAGGAGCTATTGAAGAGGCAAAAATTAGTAATATCGACTTAATTGAGTTTCGAAGATGTACCCGTGATGATTTTATTGATGAACAAGGAGAATCGTATGTAATGGAGATAAATTTAGAGTTAGTAGGAATTAAACCTATTTTCAGCCTTAGGTTTGATAGGGTACAAGTGTTATCACCTGATTTTGATAAAAAAGAGAAACCTAAGCTCAATTTAGCTGAAAAAGTAATTGTTACTCCAAACTATTATGGAATTTATGATCAAAATGGTATTTATATTTATAATTTATTAGATTTGTTCAATCAACAACTATTAAATTTAGGAGAACCTAATGAGGGAGAAGAGATCGAAATTCCAATTAATTGGGAAGAAAATAAGTATCACATCATAATAAAATGGGAAGAAAAAATTATTAAACTGAGATTAATCGAATTTACAATTATTGTGAACTTTCTACATACAAGTGATTCGATGAAAATAGGTTCAAATAATCCTAATAATTGGTTTATCATGAAAAATATAATTACTGGAGAGAAAAGACTGGTTTTTATAACTCAGATAATTGCTATTCAAAATAAATTTGGTATTACCACTTAAACAAGAACAAATATTGGTGATTAATAAATAATCTAATAGTTGTTTTAAAGAAATATACGAAAAGATAAAAGACGACCTTCCAGAACAATTAAGAAAAGACATCGAGAAATATGGCTTGGATAACTTTGAGTTTGAAATATTAGATGTAGCTTATAGCCAAAAAGAGTTAGATAGAAAACACAAGGAACGTATAAGGAAAGCTAATTCTCTGGAACCTCGTGGATACAACATACCGGAAGAGTTGGAATAACTCCATTAATTTTTTGTTTTACTTTCGATAAATACTACTTATTTTTATTGTGATTTAATTAATCCTGATACATCCTCAGGCCTAAGAATCTTCTGATCCCAGATGGAATAAATAAGAAGTTCTTTTTCTTCCATTCTTTAAAAACTATTTCGTTCTCCAAACCATTGTCTTCAAAAACTTAAGCGAATTGGACCGAGGTAGGTACAAGTTGTTAAAATAAAGCGCTTTCCCAAATATAACTTCGTCGATTAATGAATTAAGTGGATTATAATATTTGTAATTCATTCATTTAGAACAAACTTCACTTGGGAAAGAGAAGAAATAAAATCGTGAATAGTCCTCTCATCACTTGTTCCTGTAAAGAGCGCAATATTCCGATAACGAAACTCGTCGGATAATAGTCGGTCATAATACGGCTTTAAATAACTCCTAAAGAGGTAGAATGGGTCTCCGTAGGCTTCAACAATCTGCTCCTTGGTGAAAAATAGGTTACGTTCTATGAATATGTTTTGTTTTTCTAAACGGTCCCAGTGACTTTTTCTCTGATTATAATGAGCTTTATATTGTTTCCAAGGCACTGACGCAAACACATCGTCGGCATCGTTTATCAATACAGCGCCGTTTAGATGCCAATAACTCTCCCCAGATCCACAATAATCGGTAAATCTTACCAAGTTAAGAAATATGACAGAAATAAGCATCTTTTGGATACGTGGTTTACACCTCGAAAGATCGATCCAAATCTTCTTTTTTCTTTTCCATAAAACTACCCATTCAGGGATTTTTGACCCAATTCTTAAAGTTTGTTCTAATGTATTATCGTTCTTGAATAAATCTCTAGCCTCTTTAATATTTTTCAAAAGACTTTTGTTAAATTTATCATCATATTTATGTTTTCGAAGAAATCTACGCATTAACTTCAAAAATCCTATAATTGAGGTAGGAAATCCTTTTTCCTTACATTTTTTATAAACTATTCCCATAATAACTCGCAATTCAGGATGAAAATTTAAAATCGCAGTAAAACATTGATTAAAAGTGTCATACAATCCATCCCCCAATTTAAGGTTGTAGGGAATGTTAAATTCCGAAGAACCGTATGTAAATTTTTCGGTGAATATTTCAGGGCATTTAACCTCTGGATTTAAGTTAATATAGAGGGCACTAAAAGGGGGTAAACGGTCCTCCATTTGTGCTAATAAATTAACCATTAAATTAAATCGATCCTTGCTGTTTTCTGACTCTATAAGCATGTTTTTAAGAATATCGTGACTTGTCACTGGTTCATAAGGCCTACCGGAATGTTTCCAACCTGATCCTACGCTAAAAGTAATTTCCATTTTAATTTCTCACAATTTTTTTTTTTTTATTGTTAATAACTACACCTATTTAAAGAAAAATTTTTTTTGAGTGTTCATTATATTTTTTTGGAAGATTAGATGTTTTAATATTCGCAAGTAAATCGGACGCAATAGGAATTATGTATTACAAGGATTAGCCATATTTTTCGTTTATTTTAAATAATAATGAATTAATAATTGATTAAATTTAGAATAATAATTTAAATCCTTATATCTAAAATAATCCTTAAAAATCAATAAAAAATAATTGGCGATTAATATTAAAAACACTTTAATTAATTCAAATGTTCTTGAGAGATATTTCAATCTATACAAAAAGGAGATAAAAAGAAATTTAGATGATAAGTTAGAAATTATTACTGAATGGAAAAAGAAACTTCAGCTGAAAGATAAAAACAAAAACTTTTATCATGAAAAAAGAATGTATCCCTATTTCCAAGAAAAATTTTTAAAAGGATTATTAAATTTTGAATTTTCGGTCGATTGGGTTTTTGAAGATTCTAATTTTACAATAACGGGTGTAGTTGAGTTCACCATTAAAAATCAAAATGATGAACCCATCCTACTAATTGAATTAAAGGGTCAAAAATCTAATTTAGATAAGCCTCAACATTCTCATGGTAATAAAACTCCTGTTCAACAAGCATATAATTATGCATTGAATAGTGATGCTGATTGGTATGTAGTTTGCAATTATGATGAACTCAGAATTTATAATAAATATAATTCTTACCTTAAAGAGAATTATGTTTCCTTTAATTTCAGCGAAATAACCGAAAAAGAATTAATTATCCTAGTTCTCCTCTTATCAAAAAAATATCTTAAAGATAAAAATATATTAGATAATATAAAAAAAGAAACACTAATTATAGAAAACGAGATTACAGATAGAATATATAAACTATATCATGAAACGAGATTAATTATAATACGTCAACTACAAGACAATAATAAATATAAATTTCTTGAAGCAATCAAATATGCTCAACTAATATTGAATAGAATAATGTTTATTTCTTTTGCTGAAGACCGAAATTTTCTGCCAAATCAAATTCTTGAAGAGACAATAAATCGTCCAATTATAAACAAGGTTGTAAAATTTAAAAGATATTCAGTGTGGCAAGAATTAAATAATTTATTTGAGGATATAAATGAGGGACATAAAACTAGAAATATTGCCGAATATAATGGTGGTTTGTTTGATGAAAGTCTTAGTTTTATAAAAATTCCAGATTTAATTGAAAGACTAGATAATTTTGAAGATTTGAGACAAAACCATAAAGTTGATAATTCAAGTGTGAAAAAAATTGTCAGGGCTTATCAAAACACTACTAGTGGGTATATAAATCCCGTTTTTTTTAATTTTTTGTTAATAGCTTCATTTAATTTTAATACTGATATTAATGTTGAGTTATTAGGACACATTTTTGAACAATCTATAACTGATTTGGAAGAATTGCAGAAA
>SDBT01014901.1_pt1 | contig 12368 bp, 15 predicted proteins | sample 2277101 | NCBI WGS metagenome assembly SDBT01 (sample SAMN10404973, study PRJNA504765) | marine sediment metagenome | isolation source: marine sediment core GS10_PC15, 103 cmbsf | place: Arctic Ocean: Southern Knipovich Ridge | collected 2010
TGTAAAATTCTTCCTACGGGGGGACGATTTTACATGTCTGAAATATAAAGATTTGCAGGGGGTGGATAGTAACCAATGGACGGGGCTCAATGGGGTTGATCAATTAGTGGCCGGGACAAAAGCGAGCGGTAGAAAATCAAAGCCAAATCGACTTAAAGAGTTGTCGGGTAGTCGGAATCATAAAAAAGATGCGGTTGAATTCGATTATATTCTCTCGGCAGAATGCCCTTGTCATTTGCCTGATATCGCAAAAACAATGTGGGAATCGCTCGCACCAATTTTGTGTGAGCACAAAATATTAGCGGCGACTGATCTTCATAATTTAGAAATATTTTGCATGTCCTATAACGTTTATCGACAGGCTTGTGATTCTATTGTTACTGAAGGGATTGTCATTAAACCTGCGCTTGGTGCTGCGAAAAAGAATCCAGCTTGCACCGTGGCTAATGAAGCATTAAGACAGATTAATACCTTTGGTTCCATGCTTGGGCTTGATCCTGCTTCTAGAAATGCTTTGATTGGTCCGCTCGGTAGCGAGGAGGCAAACCCTTTTGATGAATTCAAAGATTAGTGAAATGTCCTAATGTAAATGACGCGAACAAATACGCGCGCGATGTGGTGAACGGTAAAGTTATAGCGTGTCGGTTTGTGGTGCTCGCTTGTCAGCGACATATAGATGATTTAAAAAGCGAGAAATCAAAATCTTTTAAGTTTTGTTTCGATAAGCACAAAGCTGAAAGAGCATGCCGTTTTATTCAGAAATTGCCGCATACAAAGGGGGAGTGGTTTAAGAAAAAGAAAAAAATAAAACTAGAGCCATGGCAAATGTTTATTGTCGTTTCTATTTTTGGCTGGCTTAAAAAGAAAAATAAGTTAAGGCGTTTTACTGAGGTATACGCCGAGATACCTAGAAAAAACGGTAAAAGCATACTAGGCGCTTGCATTGCGTTGTATATGTTTCTTTGTGATGGTGAAGGTTCGCCTGAAATATTCTCTGGGGCTACGACAGAAAAGCAAGCATGGACTGTTTTTAGACCTGCTCGACTTATGGTAAAAAATACACCGGCATTAAGAAAAAAATTTGGCATTGAAGTCAACGCAACTAACTTAAATACTCCTTCTGATGATGGGATGTTTGAGCCGTTAATCGGTAATCCTGGCGATGGTCAATCGCCTTCGTGCGCTTTGGTGGATGAATATCACGAGCACCGCGATAATGGCCTATATGATACGATGCTTACAGGGATGGGCGCACGTCGTCAGGGTTTACTTGTTGCGATTACAACCGCTGGATATGATATTGGTGGTCCTTGCTACGATCAGCGCCGCCTAGTTATTGAAATGCTAGAGGATACAAGCCCTGATGATTCGCTGTTTGGAATTATCTATACCATCGATGAGGGTGATAAATGGAATGATCCGAAGGCATTAGCGAAAGCTAACCCTAACTTGGGTGTTTCTGTATTTAGTGATTATCTTGAGGCCCAGCAAAGAAGGGGAATTAAAAATACTCGGTTCACCAATAAGTTTAAAACAAAGCATTTAAATGTATGGACTAGCGGTAGCGTAAACTTTTTTAAAATGGACAAGTGGGCGGCATGCGAAGACAAGACGCTAACGCTAGAACAATTCAATGGTGAGGAGTGCTATATAGGTTTAGATTTGGCGAGAAAGCTAGATTTAAACTCGATGTCTAGATTGTTTTATAAAGATATTGATGGAAAGCGACACTATTATTCTGTATGTCCTCGGTTTTGGGTTCCTGAAGATACCGTTTTTGAAAACGATAATAGAAGAATCAAGGATCGGTTCATGGATTGGGTTGAGAGAGATTTCTTGTATGCAACTGATGGCGCTGAAATTGACTATCGAGAAATACTAGAGGAGGCAAAGTTGGCTAATGTTGATCACAAAGTTATTGAATGTCCGATTGATCCGCATGGCGCGACCGCTTTAACGCATAAATTAGACGAGGAAAATTTAGAGCCGATCACTATCACGCAAAATTATCAAAATATGTCTGATCCGATGAAAGAATTAGAGGCCGCGATAATTACCGGGCGATTTCATCACGATGGTAATCCGATAATGACGTGGTGTATTAGCAATGTTCAGGGTAAGTACTTGCCTGGTAATGACGATATTGTGATGCCGAAAAAAGAAAAACCTGAATATAAAATAGATGGGGCTACGGGGTTAATAATGGCAATAGGACGTTCTATGGTTGTTGAGGAAGTGGTAAAAGGCTCTATATATAATGAGGGCGCGCTACATGAATAAAAGAATTAAAAGAATTAAAAGAATTAAAAAAGATTCAGAGCCGTTTTTTATATGGCATCTTTCGGGTGATTTGCTTGTCGTTGGTGGTGCGTGCTGCTTGATTCGTGGTGCATTTTTGTATGGTGGTGAGCCTGCAGCGTTTGTGCTTGCTGGCTTGATGGCTTCATTCGTTGGGTTCCTGGCGCTTAAAAAATGATATTTGATAAATTACTTAATTCAAGTAGAAGCGTTAATTCTTCTCCGATTGATGTAAGTGGCGGCGGCGCTCAAATATTTCGCCCGACTGTTTCAGGCGAAAAGGTTGATTATGAAACAGCACAAACCTATTCCGCTTGGTGGGGTTGTGTGCGCGGTATATCTGAATCAATAGCCATGCTTCCATGGAATGCTATGGAAAAAGATAAGGACGGACAAAAGAAAATTGCTGGCGATCATCACAATCAGCGCCTCTTACATACGCAGCCTAATCCTGAAATGACCAGTTTTTCATTTAGAGAAGTAGGGCTTCGTGAGACTTTGGGGCGGGGAAACTTTTATAGTGAGCTTGAAAAAAATAGATTGGGAGAAACTGTTGCTGTCTGGCCGCTAGATAATGTCAGTGTTACGCCAGACAGGGATAATAAAGGAAACCTTGTTTATGATATCGCGGGCGGTCCAGTTCTCGATGCTAAAGATGTGTTCCATATGCGCGGCCCTGGCAATGGTTTGGTTGGTATGTCTGTTGTTGAGATGGCGAGGGAAACCATTAGTTTAGGGCTTGCGGCTGAAAAGTTCGGAGGTGCGATATTTGGCAATGGTGCGGTTCCTTCCCTGGTTATTCAAAGTGATGGATCAACTGAGCTAGACAGGAACGGCCAAAAGAATTTATTAAAAGATTGGAATCGAAAAAACAGGGGCGCAGCCAAAAGGGGGAAAGTTGAATTTCTTGAAAAAGGATTTACTGTGAAGCAGGTGTCAATAAATCCAAACGATGCGCAATTTTTAGAAACAAGAAAATTCCAAATCCATGAAGTATGCCGCTGGTTTAGGTATCCGGTTCACAAGCTTTCAGAGCTTGATAGATCAACAAATAATAATATTGAAGCCGAAAATATATCATACGTGACTGATACATTAATGCCTTGGATTGTCAGGATGGAAAGCCAGGCCGACGTAAGTTTGTTTGATATAGAGGATATAGGAAGGTTTTACAATAAGATTAATGTCAATGGCTTGCTTCGCGGTGATCAAGCTGCTCGCGGTGCGTTTTATAAGTTAATGTGGAGTATGGGCGCGTTTTCAACTAATGATCTGCTTGGGTTCGAAGATATGAATCATGTTGAAGGTGGCGACGCTCGCTTTATTCCTATGAATATGGCGCTATTGTCTGAGGCTATTAAAAATGGTAATTCCGCAAAGCAAAAAGGAGGGGGTAAAAACCCTAGTCAAAGGAATTTAAGTAATTCTCAATTCCGACTATTCCAAGGTATAGCAAAAAGGTTTGTTTCAGTCGAGACAAACAGATTAAGCGCGATAGTTAATAGAGGTAGCTTTAAAGAGGATGCAATAAAATTCTATTCTAGTCATACGGATAATATGGTTCACGCGCTATCGCCCGCTACAGGTGTTGCTCTTGAGTCGATTGGCAAAAGTTCAAACGATGCCGACAAAATCACGGCGCTACTAGTAAAAGATATTGTTTTAGATAGTGCTGATAGCGCGCAAGTGTCGGTTGGTCGCGGTGAGTTCGCTAAGTTAATGGCGTCTTGGAATTCGATGAAACCAGAAAAGATCGCTGAAAAATTCATAACAAAGGTGTGTGAACATGTATAACTTAGGGCTTTATTGGGCAATGTATCCGCCCGCTATGCAGGAATTTAAGTCTGTTGTGCTTCCTAGGATTATCCAGGGCGTAAATTTTCAATCTGATTTGCGACCTGAATATATTAATGGTGTTATGGCGGGTAGTGCAGATGAGGCGCAAAGGTCAGGCCTACCGATTAAAAAATTAGGGAGCGTCGCTATAATATCGGTTAAAGGTCCGATGGTTAAAAATTCTTACTGGTCCTTTTTGGCGTCAAGTCAGGCGGGCGCTGCAGCTGTGAAGTCTGCTCGAATGGATGATGACGTTACTGATGTCGTGTTGCTGATGGATTCGCCGGGCGGGTCTGTTGATGGCTTAGCTGAGTTCGGTGATGAAGTTGCGTTACTGGCAAAGGAAAAAAACGTGATCGCGCAAGTCGAGGGCATGTCAGCTAGTGCTAATTATTACGTCGCTAGCCAGGCTAATAAAATATATTCAGGTAGAAATGATCTGATAGGCTCCATTGGTACAAGAATATTATTAATGGATTCATCTAAATATTATGAAGAAATGGGTATTAAAATGATACCTGTTGATACTGGCGAGTTTAAATCAGCTGGCGCGCCTGGAACGGTTATCACTGAGGCGCATATAAAGGATTTTCAAAGAATCGTCGATGCCTATTTTAATGATTTTATTGAAATAGGCTCAAGCGGTCGAGGTATGACGACGGCAAAATTTAAAAAGGCGGCTGATGGTAGGGTATTTTTACCAGATGAAGCCATGGATCTTGGCTTGATAGACGGAGTTCAAACGCTGGAAGAAACGCTAGCGCAAATAAATCCAAAGCCTACGTCAAGACGAAAAACATCAGCCTATAAAGGCAAATTACAGTTAATGAATATGTAAGCGCTAGACGCTATTTTCTGCGCTTGCTAGTCGAGCGCTGCGCCTCATCAGAATGACTGCTAGTCGGTCACTGAAAAATATAAAATATTCAATTCGGAGAGTGAAAAAATGAAAAAACTATTGGCGCGTTTAGCACAAATCAAGGCAGATTCTGCCGCTTTGATTACAAATGCTGATGCAAATAATGATGGTGAGTTGACTGCAGAAGAGCAAGTTACGCTTGATGCCTTGGTTGCTGAGCATGCTAAGGTTGCCGGGCAAATTGATCAGCGTATTAAAATCGAAAAAATGAATGCTAGCGATACTAGCGGTGGTGGTCGTCAAGCTGCGCCGCTTGCGCCTGGCTCTCACGTTACGATCAAAGATAACATCGACCCTAATTGCGGGTATCAGGATATCGGTGAGTTTGCCTTGTCGGTTCGCGTTGCCGGTGCTCGCACTGGTGGCGCGCCTGATGAGCGTTTGAACGTGCTCGGTGCTCCAACCGGCTTTATGAAAGAGAGCGGGTCTGATGAGGGTTATGCAGTACCACCACAATTTCGTGATGAGATATGGGCTGAGGTTTTTGCCGGTGATACTCTGGACTTGCTAAGCATGGTTTATAGTGAACCAACAAATTCAAACGCTGTTGAGCTGCTAAAAGATGAGACCACCCCATGGGGCGCAACTGGTGTTGTTGCTCGCTGGGGTAGTGAGGGCAAGCCTTTAGAGGGCTCTAGTATCGATACAAGCGCGTCTTTGCTTAAACTTGCGAAACTATACGCTTTTGTTTTGGCGACTGATGAGCTTTTAGAGGATTCGCCGAGACTGCAAAGCCGGTTGACTAAAGGTGCTGGTGAGGCAATTCGATGGGCGGCTAATGAGTCGATAATGACGGGCAAGGGCAACGGAGAATTAACCGGCTTTATGAATAGCGGCGCGCTAGTAACTGTTGCCGACGATGGCGCACAGGGTGCTGATACCTTGGTTGTGGATAATATTTTACAAATGTATTCGCGCATGCTTGCAGGATCAATTCCTAGGGCGGTTTGGTTTGGTAATTCCGAGATAATCCCGTCGTTGGCATCTATGGTTATCGGTAATGATCGCATTTGGTCGCCGCCTATCGCCGCTACTGAAAGTCAGAATAGCGGGTTTCTGTTTGGTCGTCCTTTGATTTTAACAGAGCATGCTGAGCCCATTGGTACGCCTGGTGATCTTTCTTTTGTAGATCCTAAAGGGTATTACCTCGCTAAGAAATCGGCGGGTATGAAGTTTGCTCAAAGCATTCATCTATTTTTTGATTACGATATTCAAGCGTTTAAGTGGTCGCTTAGGATTGGCGGTAGACCGTTTTTATCTGCGCCGGTTGATCCTGCCAAAGGAACCAAAACAAAGTCTCACTTTGTGGTAGTCGAAGAAAGAACTTAAGCCTAAGCCTATAGGCGGGTTAAGGTCCGCCACGCTAAAGAATCAAATTAAAATATTTTAATTCGGAGAATAGAAAAAATGAATCTAAACATATTGCCATCTAATCGAGTTACGTTAGCTGGTGTAATTAATCCTGATGCAAACGTCGCCGCTGCCTATTCTACTGGGTGGATTAATGCGGCTACTGCTTATAATTTTCTGGCGTTAATTAGTGCTGGTGAAATGGCTGCAACTAGCACGCTCAACGCCAAACTTCAGCAGGCTACTGATGATTCCGGTACTGGTGTAAAAGACATTGCACTCAAGTCAATCGTAGAAATGCTCGCCGCTACCGATTCAGACAAACAGGCAATGATAAACCTGCGATCGGAAGAGCTTGATACAGAGAACGATTTTACTCATTTTCGTTTGACCGTAACGATTGCGACCGCTGCATCAGATTCTAGCGCTGTTGTGCTTGCTCTGGATGCTCATGAGCAACCAATGGCCCAGCCCGCTACAGTGTTTCAGATTATCGAGTAAGTAAAAATCAACAATCCATTAACTGAATAATACGGGGGCCGATGGCCCCATTTAATCGGGTGGTAAAGTGAGAAAAATTAAATTTATACAGGATTACAAAGAAAAACGCGCTAATCCGACGGAGTATAAGAAGGGCCAGCGTGTAACTTTAAACAAGGCGTCAGCTGCTCATTTTGTTAATTCTGATCGAGCGGTTTATGACGATGAGAAGAAAGGGGCTTCAAAGGCGAAGGCTAAAAAGCCTAAAGAGGATTCTAAGCCGGTGGCGTCAGAAGTTGACGGTGAAGGCGGGCAAGATGATCAAAGCCGAGAAGGGGTTCAGGGCGATAATGATCAAGTGATGCATCGTGATGATGATGAGCATCCTGATAATCCTAGGCGTGGAAGGGCTCCGCAAAACGTCAACTCACAAAGAGTAAATAGACGCTAAAAATAATTATTGTTTAGGGTATATGTTATGGGTACTAGTTTGGTCACTGCTCCAACTGAAGAGCCGTTTACGCTCGGATATGCAAAAGAACAGCTAAAGGTTGCGGATGATGAAACTGATCAAAACGCGATGATAATTGGCTTGCTGTTGTCGGCTAGAAAGTATATCGAGAAGATCACGAATAATGCGCTGGTCACACAAACATGGAAGTATTCGCGTGATGAGTTTATTGCAGAAATCGAGCTACCAAAACCGCCATTAATATCGATTGATTCGGTTAATTATGTCGATATCGATGGCGTGGCCCAGGTTTTAGATCCTTCTTTTTATCAGTATGATGTTGAAAACAAGCCTGGCCGATTGTGTCCTGCTTATGGCGAGGTGTGGCCACAAACAAGACGCCAGCTGAACGCTGTACAAATAACATTTACCTGTGGGTTTGGTGCTGCTGTTGATGTCCCTGAAGAAATGAAGCTTGCAATGAATTTATATATTGGTCATTTTTTTAGGAATACGGAGGAAACAACCGCTGTTAAGCAATATCCACTGAAAATAGGCATTAAAAATCTAGTTAGTGAATATATAATAATTAGGCCTTCCACATGATTGGATCAGCAGGCGATAGAAATAAGAAATTATATTTTCAGGATCTAACAGAGGATCAAGATAGCGCGGGCGGTGCAATTGAGATCTATAATAATATATTTGATCGCTGGGGGTCGCTAAAAACGATAAGTTCAGATGAAAAATATGTATCAACTGAGCTTATCGCATCAGTCACACATAAAATTGTTTTGTTGTACGATTCAAAGACCAGTAAATTAACAAATAAAAATCGATGCACTCACGGTGCGCGTATATTCGATATTGCGTCAGTCATTAACTATAAAGAAGAAAGTAAATATATTGTGATTGTTGCAAAGGAGCTGATTTTCTAATGGGGTTTAAAGTTGAAGGGTTTGACGAGATCGACAAGGCGTTAAAATCCCTAGACATTGCAGTAGGTTTAAAGGCTTTGCAGACTGCAGGTAGAAAGGCGATGAAGCCCGTTTTAGATTATCAGCTTGCAAATGTTAATGTCGAGACTGGTGATACTAAAAGTTCTCTCGGTATGACGGCGCGCAAGGGTGGAAGGAGTAATAAAAAAAGAGTTGTTCTTATTTCTGTCGGATCAGTTAAAAAAACCACTGGTAAGGGTGCCGACAAAAGAAAATTAGTTAACGTTCATCAAAAGGTTATTGCTCAAGAATTTGGAAATAATCAGGTTAAGGCAAAACCGTTTATTAGGCCATCACTGAATACTCAACTAGATGGCGTCATAAGTAGATTGAAATCAGAATTCAAAAAGAATCTTGAAAAGGTGAAAAGATGATTGATGATACAGTTAAATCAATTCTTTCATCGTTCACTTTGCGGAAAGTTTACGCCGATTCGCTACCAAAAAATCCTAATTATCCGCTTATTATTTTCAAAATATCATCATCCAAAGATAACGTTTCTCTCGATGCTTCTGGTGTAACAGATTCATTTTGTAGGATTGAAGTTGATTCAAGGTCAAAGGTTCGGAGCGAGGCGCTATCACTGGCAGATGAAATTAATGCGTCACTGTCAGGCTATAGAGGGACGGTTAATGGTGTTGAAGTGGGGTTGGTTAGGCGCGAAAACAGGGTAACGATCGATGACAACGCTGTTGATTCGGTGAGAGTTATTCAAGATTACATAATGTTTTATTAAACGAGGAAATTAATATGATCGGTTACGGTACACAGTTTTTACGTTCTGCTGATCAGGGCGCTAATTATGTTCAGATTTTAAAGCTTTTAGATTTGGAAGAGGGTGAACGTTCACGCGGGTCTGCTGAGAATACGCCCATTGACGGGACTGATCATTATAAAACGTTCGAGCCTACAATTATTGATCCAGGCGAAACCTCTTTAACCTTTATATGGGATGAGGTAGACGCCGGTCAAGTGTTGCTACAGGGGGATTTCCATAGTCAAACTATTGAATGGTATCAGGTGCTATATACTGACGGTACAAGCGTTTCGTTTAGAGGTTTTCCCACTGGCTGGGGTAAGTCTGTAACAATCGAGGATAAAATCACTAGAACAGTAAAATTCAAGATTAGCGGAAAGCCTGTAATAGTTACAGTCTAAAAGGGTAAAATATGTTTGGAAACACGCACTATAAATACGACTCAAAGACAGTTGACGAAGTAGAGTATCAGCTGTTTGAGATGTCTGCATTTAACAGAATGAAAGTTCTTGATATGTGGAAAGAGCACGATAGATCCGTTTTAGCAGATGGTGAAAAGCATCAAGACGCCGGAACAATGTTTTCATCATCACTAGAAGTAAATGCCGCTCTAATCGCTGGTGCTATGGAAAAAGCCTATCCTGATAAAACATTTGATGAAATTCACGCCGAGGTAATGTTAATGCCGCAAAGGGTTGTTGATTTGTTATATCCTGTTGCTGCTAAGGTGTCAGGCTTTGGTGATGGTGGTGGGTCTGATGCTAGGGATGATGAAGAGAAGTCCGAAACTGAAACAAAGACAGAAAGCGAAAATGAAGGCGATGAAACGCCGGTAAAGTAATTCTCTCCTCTGAAGTTACTTTGCAATTTGCAATGATGATGGGGAGAGAGTACGGGCGCGCTGATTTTATCGCGTTGCTTCGTGAATTGACTTGTACAGAATTCGATATGTTGTATCGGTTTTATATGAAGAAACTAACTACGGAGCAATTTAGAATATTTGCGGTAGGTCAGCAATGCGCTTCAGTGTTTCAGGCGGCTGGAAATTCTAACGTTAAAGCTGAAATGTTTCATCCCGGTGGCAAGGCTGGCGATGGTAAGAGAGTTTTTAAAACAGAGCAAGAACAAATCGCAATTTGGAGATCTATGTAAATGGGGGCTATCGCAAAGTTAACCGCTGATTTAGAAATGAATAACGCCGGTTATAGGCAGAGTGTAGATGCCGCCAAAAAGAAAACAAAAACCTTTAAAAAGGAAGTCGAAAAAACCGATAAGAAAATGGGGTTTTTTACAAAGTCTATGCGCGGTGCTAGCCAGGGCTTAAACGCGATGAGCGGGCCTTTGAACGGTGTTTCTGGTCGCTTGTCTGGCGTCAATTCGTTGCTTAGTTCTGGTGCTATCGGCTTTGCTGCTATGGGCGCTGCAATTGCGGGCGTGACCTTAATGGCTAGCGCTTCCGTTCGTGAATTTTCAAAAATGGAGCAGCAACAACTCAAAACCGAAGCGATAATTAATTCTACTGGCTCTGCAGCTGGTAGGACTGCAGATCAATTAGAAAAGCAAGCTAAAGCGGTTGCATTGGCGACGCTGGCTAGCACTGATGGAATTATGCAAGCGCAGCATATATTACTAACATTTACATCTGTTCAGACCGAGGTATTTGATCGAGCGATTAAAATATCTCAAGATATGGCTGCGACAATGGGCGGCACTGCGAAAAGTCAGGCGATGGCGCTTGGCAAGGCGTTAGAGGTTCCAACAAAGGGAATAACAAAATTAACAAAAGTCGGTGTTAATTTTACAGCCAAAGAAGTTGAAAAAATTAAAATAATGGAGCAATCCGGGCGAGTTGCTGAGGCGCAAGGTTTGATCCTTGATAAGCTCGCGGGTCAAATGGGCGGGGCTGGTGAGGCTGAGGCTAAAGGCGTTGCCGGTGCTGCCGATACTGCAGGGCAAGCTTATAGCGAAATGCTTGTAACGTTTTCTAAGACTACAGGAAGCGCCGAAGGTGCAATTACAACGCTCGAAACAATGACGACAATTTTAAAAGGCTTTGATAAGTGGCTTGATCCTGGCCCGATGATTAGGCATAACGAGCTTGCAGTAAGAAGGATCGAGATACAAGACAACATTAATAGAATCGAAAAAATGGGGGCCATGGGGCGCTTTGTAAGCCAGAAAAATCTAAACGAAATGAGGCAAGAAGAGATTTCAGTCGTCAAAGAAATGCGCGCCTTGATGCTGGTGAAGGAGAAAGAAGACAGGGCCAGGAATGACGCTCTGATTGCTTCAGAGTCTAAAACTCTACAGGCTAAGGTTCAAGCCGCTGAAGATGCCGAAAAGATCGCATTTGAAAAAGAGGAAAAGAAAGCGCTCAAAGTAGAGGAAAAAAGAATTGTTGATAATGAACGATTTGAGGGCGCATTACTTAAAAAGGTTGAAAAGCTTGAGCTGTCAAACTTAACTGAAGAACAGAAAATTGCTACTAGCTACGCAAGACGAAATCTAATGGTTCTTAATGCCCAAAAGCGCGGGCTCATCGATGATGCCAGGGTTAAAAGGTTAACCCTCAACAATGAAATAAAATTAGAAAAAGACATTACGGCCATAAGAAAAAAGAAATCTTTAGAGGATAACGCGGCTCAGTTTGCAGATTGGAGAGGAAAGCTAAAATTGTTCGGCGCCGGTCAGCAGGCTTTACAATCAATAAGTGAACTTGGGTCTGGAAAGCTCGCGAAAATATCGCAAAAGCTTGCGCTGTTTCAGGCGGGCGCTGCATTGCCTGCAGCTGTGATAGAGGCTTTTAAGAATGGCGGTGGATTGCCTTGGGGCGCTATTCCTGCAGCAATGACGCTCGCCGCTGGTCTAAAGCAAATTCAATCGATAAAATCACAAAGCATGGGCGGTACTTCATCACCGCCACCAATTAGCGCGCCCTCGTTTGATCCTATAGCCAGTTTACCTGATCCTGATTATCAGGCTATTGTTCCTGCTGAAGCTGTGCAAGATGCGGTTTCTGAAACTCAAGAGGTTGGCGAGTCGTTAATAACAAAAATAGTTAATATTAGTGTTGAGGATGATGAGCTTTATTCTGGTAAGGCGATGAGGAAATTGATTGAATCAATAAATGATGTAGTTGGAAATAATGTATTGATTAAGGTGAGCGTATGACTGCAATTATTGCAAATGATAATTACCTGCGCGCTGCAACTATTGTTAGCGAGGAAACTAAATCAGGCTTTCCCATGGCTAACGCGCTCGATGGGAGAACAGATACTC
>SDBT01014903.1_pt1 | contig 12367 bp, 11 predicted proteins | sample 2277101 | NCBI WGS metagenome assembly SDBT01 (sample SAMN10404973, study PRJNA504765) | marine sediment metagenome | isolation source: marine sediment core GS10_PC15, 103 cmbsf | place: Arctic Ocean: Southern Knipovich Ridge | collected 2010
CGGCAAAGCCCTATTTCCCCCTTCAAAGTCTTTTATATCTTTCCCGAAACGAGAAGCTGAGTAGAAATAATTCAAAGCGGATATCGAGTGACAGAGAGGAATCGTCCTGAGGTTCTTCTTGACCATTGCTCAAAGTGATATACAATAAAATAGAGTTGGCAGCTAGTACCTGCCAGTAAAAAAGAAGAAACTAACTTTATGAAGGGAGGATGAATTGGCCAAGAGACTTTATCGTTCGAAAAAAGATTGCGTAATAGCAGGTGTATGTGGAGGTATTGCAGAACATTTTGATATTGACCTTACTCTTGTCCGCATAGTCGCTGTGATTAGTATTTTTCTTAACGGCATTGGGCTCATTGCTTACATCATTGGCTGGATTTTCATTCCTCAAGATCCAGAGTCTCTAACAGAAGAAGAAGCGGGTAAACAAAAAGGAAAGGCGGGAACAATCAAAGAAAAAGCCGAGAATGTTGCTAGTGAAATAGGCAGGGAAATCAGAGGAGAATCGGGTAAGACTGGATACAGGAAGAATTCAAGGCTGGTGGGCGGATTGATTTTGGTCTGCCTGGGACTCTTATTTCTGGGCAGTAACTTTTTCCCCTGGTTCGGGTTCGCTAAACTCTGGCCTGTTATGTTAGTCGTTCTTGGCGTGGTGATATTAGCAGGTGGCTTCCAGAAAAGAAAATAGAAATGAAAATGAGAACCTATTTGAGAGGGATAATTATCATCCTGCTCGGCATCATCCTCTTAGCCAATAATTTTCAAATTCTGCCCTGGGGAGTATGGTATGAACTTCTCAAATTCTGGCCAGTTATATTAATCGCTATTGGCATTAAGCTCATTTTTAGAAAGAGCTCTCTTTCTTTTTTGCAGATTCTCTCCCCATTGGTTATCATCGCCGCCATTGGGGGTGCGATATATCTTTCCCAAATAGATAGAGCTTATGAAATTGCAGACCAGACTCTTCGATTCGAACAGCCCCTTTCACCCGAGCTTAAGCAGGCTGATATTGAAATCAGCTTTGGTGCGGGGATACTGAGACTGGAAGGAAGTTCGACTTATCTATTTGAGGGCAACTTTACCACTCCGTCCTGGTTAAGACCAAAAATGAGATACAGGGTTGCAGGTGAGAAGGGATTTTTGGAACTGACTGAAGCAGGTGAAAGAGGTAGATTCCAGTTTGGCCAGTTGGGAAAAGAGTATTCCTGGGATTTGAGGTTGAATAATAAAATCCCCCTGACTCTAAAAATCAAGACGGGAGCAAGTAGTAATTACCTAGATATCTCTTCTTTAAAAGTGACCTACCTGGAACTAGAGGCAGGCATAAGCAAAAATGAAATAAAATTCGGTTCTCTTAACTCTATCCGGGCCAAAATTAAGGCCGGGGTTTCCCGAATTGAACTCTTTATCCCTGGCTCAATAGGAATAAGAATCGAGGCCGACACAGCATTAACCAGTAACAACTTCAATAAGTTAGGATTAATAAAACAGGGAGATGTGCATACCAGTAGAAATTACTCAACTGCGGAGACTCGCTTGGACATTGAGTTAGATGTAGGCATTTCCAGTGTAACAGTAGAACTCTACTAGAAATAGTTCCTGTTTCCTCTGGTGCAAAATCACTCGACTAGGAGGTCGTAGCAATTCTTGACTAGAGAAATTCTTCCTCGGAAATAGTGGCCAGGTATATGTCCCTTGCTAAAGAATATTTTGCCATCGATTTCAGGGGTTTGAAACTGAGTATGCCCTTCGTTTTTCTTGTCCACCAGGATGGAACAAATACTACCTACTCTCTTCTCATTGTACTCATAGGTTATGGGCTGCTGAAGCTGCATAAGCTCCTGGTATCTTTTTTCTTTAATATTAGCGGGGACCTCCGGGGCAAGGCCATAAGCAGGAGTATCCTTCTGGGGAGAATAGGTAAATACCCCCAGCCATTCAAATTTCAATCTCTCGACATCCTTACGGAGTTTACGAAAATGCTCTTTTTCCTCACCGGGAAATCCTACCATAAAAGTAGTACGTAAAGTAAGACCCGGAATATTATCTCTTAATTCATCAATAAATTTCTCTGCTATTTGGAATTCAGGACGTTTCATTTTGGCAAGTACCTTATTATGCGTATGCTGGAGAGGAAGGTCAATATAAGAGCATATTTTCTCTGAACTGGCTATTGCCCTGATAAGTGAAGAGGTAAAGTGGGAAGGATGAGTATAGAGAAGGCGAATCCACTTCAACTTATCTATTTTTTCCAATTGTTCCAGAAGATATACAAGAGATGACTTTTTGTCTAGATCCCAACCGTAAAAGGTGGTATCCTGAGCTATGAGAATCAGCTCTTTTACTCCCCAATCAACTAAGGTCCTCGCCTCTTTAATAATATCTTGTGGTTCTCTGCTGCGATATTTTCCCCGCAGTTGCGGAATGAGACAATAAGAACAGCGATTGGAACAACCTTCAGCGATTTTGAGATAGGCATAAGAAGGAGGAGTACTCAAGAATCTGGGAAAGCTTGAGTCATAAATGAAAGATGGCTCATTTACTGAAAATAGATGGCTTCTACCCTCGCCAAGTTCCCTTATTATTCTGTCAATTCTACAAAAATCAGCACTCCCCAGTAAAACATCTACCTCAGGAAATTTGAAGAATAACTTACGTTTTTCTAGCTGAGGAAGACAGCCACAGACGATGAGCTTCTGAGAAGATTTCTTCTGAGAGATAATCCGAGAAATTACCTGATAACTCTCTCTTCTTGCTTTGTCAATAAAAGAACAGGTGTTGATAATAATTATGTCCGCATCTTCGGCTGAAGGAGTGAGAGTATATCCCACCTCGCCTAATTTCCCCAAGATAACCTCACTATCCACCAGGTTTTTTGGACATCCCAAAGATATTAAATTCACTTTCATGCTAGATATCATATAGTCAGCCAACAGATTCTCCTGAGCCACTTTCTTGAAGTAGAGGAATTCATACGCTTACCGAAGGACATTTTCTAAAGAAACCTTGTTAGGGGCATCCCTAACGAAGCTTCGAGTTGAAGAAGAAGAAACATACTATTTGAGGAGGAAGGTGAGGATGCTTTGCCTTTTCTTGAACTTGGGGGGAGCAGACCAAGGGCCGTTGAGGGGGGGGGAATTCCGAAGGAATCGGCAAAGCCCTATTTCCCCCTTCAAAGTCTTTTATATCTTTCGGGAGACGAAAAGCTAAGCAGAAATAATGCATAAATCTTCTTATGTTTTTTGTTTCAAAGGTCTTTCTGACGATATACAATATACGAGAATGGTGACGAAAGAAATTGTCCTTCGGTACTTTTACCCTGCCAGAACCTGTGATAGAGTGTAAAGACTAAGGTCAATCTCCTTTTTTGTCTTCCAAGCATATTCTATGGGAAATGTCTTAATCTGATCAGAAACCAGTCCCACCATCTTACCGCATTCTCCTTTTAGCAAAGAATCCACTGCTGCCGAACCTAATCTGGTAGCCATAATTCTATCCAAAGCCACCGGAGACCCACCTCTTTGAATATGGCCAAGGACGACTACTCTAATTTCATAGCCTATTTTCTCTTTGATTTTCTCTCCTATTTCGAAAGCATTGCCAGCCTCATCTCCCTCTGCTACCACAATAATACTACTTGTCTTTCCCCGCCGACGTCCCTCTTCTAGTTTTCGACAAACTTCATCCAAATCGGTTTTCATCTCCGGAATGAGAATATCCTCTACCCCTCCGGCCAGTCCTGCCCAAAGAGCAATAAAACCAGATGTCCTCCCCATTACTTCTATTATGAAGAGCCTATCATGAGAAGTTGCCGTATCCCTTATCTTATCGATACCTTCTAGGGCCGTATTAACAGCGGTGGCAAATCCAATATTGAAATCGCTCCCGGCAATATCATTATCAATGGTAGCTGGAACACCAATGGTAGGAATATTCCAGTCTCTATTCAAGTAATACGCCCCATGAAAGGATCCATCTCCCCCTATCACTATCAATCCTTGAGCATCTAATTCTTTAATATTGTCAAAGGCCTTTTTCTGTCCCCGCTTGGTTTTGAAAAGCTCACTTCTGGCTGTCCTTAATATAGTACCTCCCTGGTGGATAATTCCACTTACTGAAGAGACTCCCAGCTCTATGACATCTTTCTCCATTAGACCAGCAAATCCTCTCCGTATACCCACCACCTTCAATCCTTCATGAACAGACTTTCTCACTACAGCACGAATACAAGCATTTAGCCCCGGACAATCCCCTCCACTGGTTAAAAGAGCAATTTTTTTCATTTTCTTCATTTTTCCTTTTTTCTGGATCTCTGTTCCTTCCTCACAACATAATGCACGGCAAAGACTCTGCTAGATCACTACTTCCGTCTCGGTAATGAATTATAACAGTTTTTCTGACTTTCGTCCAGCAGAGCCCTAGAAGAAACGTGAATCGTATCTTGTATCTCGTATCTCGAAAAAAAACCTTAAAGTATTTAAAGGAATAGGTTATACTAGAAACGAGAAGACGAGCAGAAATAATAAAAGGCTACTATACAGCGACGGAAGAAATTGTCCTGAGACAATTTCTTGTCAATCTACGGAAATGATATATCATATAACAAAATGAAAATATTCCATCGTTATATTCTCAAAGATATACTCGCTTCTTTTGTCGTGGGTTTTTTGTTTTTTAACTTTATATTACTTATCGGAGTAATATTCGACCTGACAGAACTAATATTTATTAAGAAGGCTGCCCTGCTGGAAGTACTAAAATTACTTTTGTTTATGCTACCTTCTTTTTCAAACATAGTTATTCCTCTCTCCCTTTTATTCGCTACCTTGCTCACTTTTGGCCGTCTCAGCGCCGAAGGAGAGATAATAGCCTTCCTCAGTTCTGGTATCAGCCTTTTTCGGATAGAAAATACATTACTCGTCTTTGCTTTTATTCTAACTGGTGTTTCTCTTTTTTTTTCCTGGTATATCGCTCCGTGGTGCAATTATCAGTACAGCCAGACATACGAAGGAATTATTTTCGCCAGACCAACCACGCAAATCAAAGAAGGGACCATCACTGATGTGGAAGGCAGAAAACTTTACACCCACTACATTGATCCGAAAACCGATAAGATGAAAGAGATTATTCTCTATGAATTCATTCCACAGGGAGATTTTCTTTTTCCTCAACTCATTATAGCCCGGGAAGGAGAGTTTAAAAAAGAAGTCCTATACCTAAGGGAGGCTGCTCTTTACCGTTTCGGAAAAAACTATAGGCTGCTTCAACAAGGGAAATTTGACTCCCAGAGTATCTATCTGAACAATCAATTTTCTCAAGATGAAAGGGAATGGAAAAGAGATAATGAATTGAGCTTAAACGAAATAGGTCAAAAGATAGAAAAAGAAAAAGCCAAAGAAAATCCTGATCCAGGAGAGATAAAAGAATTAAGTATCGAATTTCATAGCCGAATAGCCGTGCCCTTAGCTACTCTCCTGTTCGCTTTAATAGCCGTCCCCTTAGGAATTACCATGAAACGAAAAGGGAAGTCCCTTAGCCTGGGAGTGAGTTTGATGATAGCTATTGGCTATTATGTTCTTTTTTTGGCAGGAAAGTTTTTGGCACGAGCAGAACTATTGCCACCTTATCAGGCTATATGGCTGTCTAATGTGCTATTGGGTATACTCGCCATTTGGCTAACTGCAAGATCTGCAAGAACATAAACTATTTGAGGAATTCACATGAGAATTCTGGATAAATACATAACTAAAGATTACCTCAAGCTATATCCACTTTTTATTCTATTTTTCATCGCTATATTCCTTGTCACAGACTTTTTTACTTTTATGGGTAATTTAAAAAGGGAAGCCGCCGCCTCAGATGTAATCCAATTTTACCTTCTGCAAATTCCTTATTTGTTCACTCTTCTCAGTCCTCTTTCGGCTATTATCTCCACTCTATTCCTTGTAACCCATCTGGCTGGAACTTATCAAATTCAAGCTGCACAAATTGGTGGTATCTCCATAAAGAGAGTAGTCCTCCCTCTTCTGACTATAGGATTAATCATGAGCTTTTCTGTGCTCTTTCTAAACGAGACCTTAACTTTTAAAGCAAATCAACGTGCCCAGGAACTTAAAGAGGAAAATTTTCTGGGGCCACCTCAAAAAGAAGTGCAAAAGAATATCTTCATTCATGTTCCTCCTTATTATCTATTTTACATACGGTCCCTTGACCCCAAAAAAGGAGAAATGGAAGATATATTAATATATAAAGAATCACCACCTAACTCTATTATCATAGCCGCGAAGGGGAAATGGATAGAAGAGGAATGGATTTTTTATCAGGGAATTGAATATTCTCTTAACGAAGAAACTAAAGGTACCTCTTTTTATGAAAAGAAGCTTCCTATTGATAAAGGACCTACTTACTTTAGTCGCAAATATTTTCCGCCAGAGAAGATGAACATAGCTGAATTAAGAAAATATATTGACGAATACAAGAAAAGTGGATTCAGAACCTTCGATTTAGAAACAGAACTAAATTTCAAAATTTCCTATCCCTTTACCAATTTTATCCTCATATTTCTGGGTATCCCCCTGGGATTGGTCTTGAAAAAAGGAGGGAGGGGCACTAGTCTAGCCCTGGGACTAATCATAAGCTTTGGCTATTATGAAGCAATGGCTTTTTTCACCACTCTGGGAAAAGGTGGATTCATCTCTCCCTTTCTTGCCAGCTGGATACCTAGCCTCATCTTTCTTGCGGCAGGAATATACCTATTTACCCGAATAGAATAAAAAAACCATATCTCGTTCTTATTTTGTATTGCGTATGTCGTATTGCGCAATACGCATCGCGCACGACGCATCACGAATTTCGATTCATCTTTCCAGATTGAAAGTCCCGTAGATACCGATGAATATCATCGAGCACAGAGGGCTGCACTCTAAAAATCTCTATATCGGAAGGAAACTTGAGATTGTTGTTTTCTCTAACAAACAGAATACCAATTTCATTATCTTTAAGAGTATCCTCTATCCTCTTGGTTATGTATGCGTCTCTTTTCTGCATAACTTCCACGTAGAACTGAGAAATCTTGCTTAGAGCTTTTTGGCTTTGAGGATAAATAGCCAGGCACCTAGCCCAATCCATACTTTCTCTCACTAAATCTCCGTCCTCCACTGCCTCCAAGACTGCTCCTTTCTTAAAAAGCGTCCTGGTAATCTGGTAGCTCTTTTTGCTTAAGCTTTTAATCGCTTCAAGGCCTTTTTTTCCATCCACATCTATGAGTTCATGGTATACCCTGTTAATCTCTCCAAGCTTAACTTGCAGGTCACCTATCCGATCCTTAGCCTCCCTCCAATAGGTCTCAATCTTCATTAGATAATCTTCAGGCATACTCTCTTCTTTCTTGTCTGCTGGAACCAAGAGAGGTATAAGATACAGCTTCTTTCCTGGCTTACTGAAATGCTTCACAGAAAGCTTTTCTATTTTTCCAATAGCCTTGTTTTTCATATTAATCACCTCATAACCTTTGTGGTTTATTGTTTGTAGTTAATATTTCATCGACAAAAACTTCTCTGCTTCTCGATATTTATCACTTTAGAAGAAGTAAGAGCGTTGAGAATATATAGTACGAATTTAATTGCACTTTACTTTTGAATCTTTGGAGAGGCCTGTTTCTTCCTTTGTCGCCTTGTATCCTTCTATTAAAACTTTATCTATCTTTTCCTCGAGAGCTTCAGTTATGAAACGGCTTCTATTAGGAAAACTCTTTGTTTCGTGGACTATTTCCTCAGGCAAAGTAATGTTTAACCTTTTTATAGTCATCACCTTCTGTATTCAGAGTAACCCAAATAATGCGTATTGTCAATAAAAACTTGTTTTGAGGAGACTTTAGGTCGCAGTCATAGTAAAGTATTTTTTTTCTGAGTTCCGTAAGGTCTGAAATATTTCAATATCGTCTATATAATAACTAGATTATCCTTAATTCTTTACACCCGTATCCAAAAGACATATCTTCTTAGAAGCATAGATTTCTTCTGAGCAGGAGTTTGTCTATTTCTGCATAGATTTTACCAAAAAAGCAGATTCAAAATAACCAATGTATTCTTTTGCTGTATCGACTGAGATGCCAAGAAGATGTGCTAATTTGTTAAAGCTCGTCCGTGAGCCCACGGAAACGGCCAGAAGTCCAAGATTTTGGACTTGACTAAACCGGAAAGTAGGAAGGGGAGTTCTATCCGTTATGCGCTCTCTTTTTGACTGTTTTTGGATATATTCAAAAGAATTCCAATGGCAACTAAGCTAACCAGCAGAGAAGAACCCCCGTAACTGATAAAAGGAAGGGTTGTTCCCGTAGTAGGCAAGAGCACAGTAGCCACCCCCATATTGACTATGGCCTGCACGCAAATCAAAGAAGTTAACCCCAGGGCTAAAAGCTTTCCTAAATCATCAGAAGCCTTTTGGGCAATCCGCAAACCTCTATAAGCAATAAACAAGAATAAGGCTACAATGAGGAAGGTACCTACGAAACCCAATTCCTCGCCGATGACAGCAAAGATGGAATCTGTATGAGGAGTAGGAAGATAGAAAAGTTTCTCTGTTCCCTGGCCCAAACCCAAACCCCACAGTCCACCTGAACCTAGAGATGATTTTAGATGAATTGGATGAAATCCTATTCCCAGAGGATCCTGCTCAGGGTTAAGAAAACCCATTATCCTGCTTTTACGATAGCCTACCTCGAAAATAGAGAAGTATAAAGGCACTGAAGCCAGAAAGACAGTATAAAGCAAATGAGAAATACGAGCTCCTCCAGCATAAAGAAGAATAAAGGCAATCACAGCTATAATTAAGGCTGAACCCAGGTCTGGCTCCATGACTACCAGAATAGATATAACTCCCAGGATAATGAAATAAGGAAGAGAGCCACTAACATAGCTTTTCATTTTATCTTTCTTTTTCACAAGGGAGAAAGAAAGATAAATGACCAAGCCTAATTTAGCTATCTCACTGGGGGTGAAAGAAATGAATCCTACTCCTATGGAACGATAAACTCCTCTTAACTCTTTACCAATCCCTGGTACAAAAACTAAACAAAGAAAGAAAAGGGTAAGAAAAAGAAAGGGTCTATATAGAACCCTATACTTCCTATAGTTGAACTTAATTGATAACCAGAGGGGGACAATGCCTACAGCAAGCCAGATTAACTGCCGCTTTAAGTAAAAGTAAAGGTCGCCACGATTTACATAGGCAAAAGCAGCACTAGCACTAAAAAGGACTGTTAGGCCTATTCCTAATAGAACAAAGGTGGTGAAGAGAAGTAAATAATCAATATGACTATCTTCTTTTGATCTTCTCAAAAGTTTAGTCAACTTCATAACATTCTCCATCTTGTCTCTCGATACTAGATACGATTCACGGATTTTTGTAGCCTTTTCACTTCTCTTTTAAATACTTCTCCCCTCTCCTTATAATCCTTAAATTGATCAAAGCTGGCACAACCAGGAGAAAGTAAAATAGAGTACCCCCGCCGGGCATCGTTAAATGCCTGCCTCACCGCCTCTCTCATGTCTTCTACTTCTTCGATGGGACATATACCATTGAGTTGATTTCTTATATTTCTCTTTGCTTCACCCAATAAAATTAGCTTTCTCACTTTTTCTCCCACAACTTCTTTTAAATAAGAGAAATCAGCTCCTTTATCTTTTCCCCCCATAATCAAAATCGTCTTCTTGCTTCTAAGTTCTAGAGAACTCCTTACGGCATCCTCATTAGTAGCTTTAGAATCATTAATAAATTCTATCCCCTCCACTTCTCCCACCCATTCGACTCGATGCGGTAGTCCCTTGAATTCTATTAGGGTCTCTCTGATGACTTCCACCTCTATTCCATAGAGTGAAGCAATAGCAACAGAAGAAAGAATATTCTCCAGGTTGTGAGAACCAGCAAAGGTTATCTCCTTATAAGAGACAATCTCTTCTTCCTTATCAAATCGTCTTTTTATGCAAGCATTCTGAAGAAAGACCCCTTTTTTCAGGTTATCCTTTTTGCTCACAAATACAACCTGTGCCTTTGTCTTAGAAGCTAATGAACAAACTGTGGCGTCATCCCTATTCAGAATAGTGAAATCCTTATTCTTCTGGTTAAGGAAAATACGAGCTTTTAAATCACCATAATTTTCTGGGCTCAGGTGTCGATCAAGATGGTCGGTGGTAATATTGAGAATACAGGCAATGTGAGGTGAAAATTCATCTATAGTCTCTAACTGAAAAGTGCTTACTTCAGCAACTATTATCGCACTCTTTCCTCTGGCTATTTTTGCTAAGGGAATACCCACATTCCCCGCTATTTGAACATCCTTACCTGCTTTTTCCAGAATCTTCCCGGTAAGAAAAGTAGTGGTGGTCTTTCCATTTGTTCCCGTAATAGCCACAAGAGATTTCCTTTTTAGGAAACGAAAGGCGAGTTCCAGCTCTCCCATTATGGGAATGCCCTTGAGGCGGGCTTTCTGGAGCAATGGAATAGTAAGGGGGATTCCAGGAGAAACAATAATAAGCTGCTTGCCTTCAAGTAGACTGAGAGGATAAGGCCCCAGGATTACCTCTATTCCTTTCTGGCTCAACTTTTTCGCTTCACCTCGTTTGCCTTCACCATCTTCTATCTCGCCTATTATTACTATTGCTTTCTCATCTTTTAGAAGACGAGCCGCTGCTACCCCACTAACCCCCATCCCCAATACCAGAATCCTTTTACCCTTAACTAACATTTTCTATCCCGTGAATCGTATTTCGTGAATCGTGAATCGTTACAATCGCTTAATAAGAGTCATTATCATTCTATTTAGTTTATCAATATTTTCCGATAGCTCGTCCAGTTCCTGTTTCGTTATATACTTTAACTTATGAGAAATTATTAATTGAGTCTCAACTTCGGCACTACTTGCTAAGGCAATGAACATAAACTGTCTAAATTCTTTGTTGTGATGTCTCATAAAGCCTTCTGCTATGTTTGAAGGCAAAGATACAGCAGATCGTCTTATTTGATTAACTATACCGTAGAACTCTTCTTTGGGAAATTTCTTGGTAATTCTATATATTTCTTCAACTAATCCTATACTTTCCTGCCAGATTTTCAGGTCTTTAAAATTTCTTATCTTTTTACTATTCACAATTCACCAACGACCATTCACTAACAAGCTACTCAGCCCAAGTAAAGCTAAAAGGGCAGTTATTATCCAGAAACGAACCACTACCTTAGGTTCCTCCATCCCTTTAAGTTCATAGTGATGATGAAGAGGACTTATTCTGAAAATTCGCTTACCTGTTGTCTGAAAAAAGAGAATTTGTAGAAAAATTGAAAGAGTCTCAATAACAAAAATGCCTCCTACTAAAATAAGCAGGACTTCTTGCTTTATCAAAATAGCTGTAATAGCCAGAGCCCCTCCTAAAACCTGGGCTCCTGTTTCTCCCATGAAAATCCGTGCTGGATAAGCATTGTACCAGAGAAAACCAACAACCGCCCCCAGTAAAGCTCCCCAGAAAACCACCAGTTCGCCAGCTCCAGAAACATAGTTGATATTCAAGTAACGAAAAAAAAGATTGCTACCAGCAAGATAAGAAAGAAAAGCATAACCTAAGCCAGCAATTAATACGCATCCAGCAGCTAATCCATCAAGTCCATCAGTAAGGTTAACACTATTAGGAGTAGCTACAATTATGGACATAATTAGAGGAATATATAACCATCCAAGATTTAGACTAATTATAGTAAAAGGGATGTTCAAGTATTTACTGAATCCCGGCTGGTAATAGAGATAGAAAGCAACCAAAGAAGCAAAAATAAACTGAATAATTAATTTATGGCGGGTTTTCAATCCGCGGGAACTTCCTCTTCTGGCTTTTAAAGCATCATCCAAGAATCCAACCAGAGCAAGAGAAAAAATGACCAATAGAGAAACAAGAAGGAATCTACTTTTCAGATCAGCAAAAAACAGAATAGCTAGCCCTGCAGAAGCAATAATAAATATCCCACCGGTTGTAGGGATACCCTTCTTCATCTCATGGCTATCAGGAGTATACGAGCGCATGTAATCAACCCACCCTTCTTTTTTGGATTTATCCATGAATGTCTTAAGCATCCATAAGCTCAAAACAAGAGAGAGTAAACCCGCTGCTCCTGCTCGCACAGAAATAGAAGAAATCAAGAAGTACAACATAGTCTCTCCTTCAAATCTTCCACAATTTCCTCCATCTTCATGCCCCTCGAGCCCTTAACCAAGAGAGAATCTCCTTTCTTAAGATAAGGGAAGAGTTCATTCTTTAGCTTTTCTCTGTCCTGGAAGAAAAAAGTATTCTTCATCCCTGTTTCCCCTGCTCCCCTGCTCACCTCT
>SDBT01014904.1_pt1 | contig 12367 bp, 13 predicted proteins | sample 2277101 | NCBI WGS metagenome assembly SDBT01 (sample SAMN10404973, study PRJNA504765) | marine sediment metagenome | isolation source: marine sediment core GS10_PC15, 103 cmbsf | place: Arctic Ocean: Southern Knipovich Ridge | collected 2010
TTTTGTGACATGCAATGCAAGGCCTATCCCTATCCCTTTGAGGGGCTTTTCTTTTTCAAACCTTTCTCTGATTTTCATTAAGGCCCCCATTCTTGATTCTGCTAATTCAAGATTAAGGAAACCCTGCTCTGCTAACTTGATGTCTTTTACTTCATAATTTTGACCTTTATCCATAATATCATTCCTCCGAAATCCGAGAAAAATCAGATGTTTATATAATTTTTTAATATCGAGTCAAAAGTCCCTAATGTCTTTGAATTCTTTATACCTTTGCTCTATGTCTTCCTGATTAATTTCCTTCAATCTTTCTATGCTGAATCCTTCTGCATTATAAGACGCTATTACACTCCCATAAATCATAGCTTTCCTCATATTTGCTTCACTTAAATCCCCTGTCTTGGCCAAATAGCCAGTAAAGGCCCCCCCAGAGCAATCTCCGCAGCCAGTAGGATCCTTTATATTTTCCAAGGGGTATCCTGGTGCATTAAAGTGTTTGTCTTTAGTGAAGAGCAAAGCTCCATGCTCGCCCTTTTTTATAATTATAGCCTTAGGATTTAATTTTAAAGCAGCATTTGCAGCCTTCACAAGGTTTGTTGTTTTAAAGAGCTGCCTCGCTTCACCATCATTCATAACCAAAACGTCTGATTTTTTTATTGCCTCCAAAAGCTTATCTTTTTTATGCTCAATCCATAAATTCATTGTGTCTATCACAATTAATTCTGGATTTTCTATGAAATCTATAACTTTCAGCTGCAGCTCAGGGTCGATATTTGCAAGAAAAAGGTATTTTGCTTTTTTGTAATGGTCAGGAACCTCTACTTTATAAGTTTGTAAGGAATTTAGTTCTGTCCTGAGTGTTTTTGCCTGGTTCATATCGAATTCATAAAAACCCTGCCATCTAAAGGTCTTATCTCCGACAATTATGCCTTTAGTGTCTATGCCCCTTTCATTCAAGAATTTTATATATTTCTCTGGAAAATCTTTCCCAATTATAGAAAATATGCCTGGTGTTGAGAAAAAGCTGGCTGCAATAGAAGCATAGCAAGCACTGCCTCCTAACACATCTTTTACCTTCCCAAAAGGTGTCTCTATTGAATCTAGGGCAACTGTTCCGATTATAACTGGATCTGCCATATAGCAAAGAAAATAAAGTCTATTTAAAAAGTTTTACAAAATGTAGCTTTTTAACAAAAACTATATAAAACAGAACTTCAAAAATTAGCTTATTTGAAAAAAATGAGGTTGATAAAGTTTTTAGTGGTGGTAGTACCTATTCTTCTTGCTCCTATGGCATTTTCTGAAAGATCTGATAATGTTTGTACAGGAGAGAAAAAATGACAGGTTTTTGCAAGATGAAAAAATCTTTTGGCCAAGTTAGCGTGGAATATCTGATAATAATGGGATTTGTTGCAGTTATAAGTGTTCCACTAATATTATTTTATTTTAAATATACTTCAGATTCTACATTTGAAATAGCATCATCCCAGATTTATAATGTAGCGAGAAAAATTGCTGATTCGGCTGAATCTGTATATTTTTTAGGGAGCCCATCACAAAAAACAATCAAGGTTTACATACCCAGCCATGTTACTGGAGCAAGTTTAGATAATAGAGAAGTCCTCTTTAATATCAGTACTGGTACTGTTACATCTCAAATAATACAGGTATCATCTGTAGATTTGATTGGAGAATTACCTATTACTCAAGGTTCTTATTTAATTACCCTAAAAGCTAGGGATGCAAATGTAGAAATATCTTACAGATGAGCTTTAATAAAATGGTGTTATTTTTAAGAAAAAGTCAAATTGCCACTGAATTCATTATACTATCTGGAATAGCTTTATTTATCACAATAATTTTTGTTTTTATATCATTAGACCAAAGTAAAGAATTGTACGAAAAAAAGGAATTTTTGAAAATCCAAGATATTGCATTAATTATTCAAAAGGAAATTAGTATGGCATCTTATGTAGAAGATGGTTATACCAGGGAATTTAAAATTCCTGAAAAAATAGATAATAAGGATTACAATATTTATATCATAAATAATACATTATCGGTGTTTACTGATACCCTCCCTTACACTGTCAATATATTAAATGTAACAGGAGAATTGAATAAAGGCTCAAATACAATAAAAAAGACAAATGGCAAAGTTTTTTTAAATTAATATGATGAAGTTCCACAACTCAAAAGCTCAAGCTTTTTATATGGATTTTGTAATAGCAATTTTGATATTTGGAGTTATTTTAGTAATATATTTCACTTACACCAGTAATCTATCAAACCAGGATGAAGGTTTGTTGGATGAATTGATTGCAGATGGAAAAACAATATCCTCTACTTTATTACTTGGGGGATTCCCATCAAATTGGACTGAAGATTCAGTTGTAAGAATGGGTCTAACTAATAATAACAATATCATTAATGAAACACTTCTTTTAGAAGCAATAAATGTTAGCTATAACAGAAGCAAGCAGCTGCTTGGAACCAAACATGATTTTTTTGTTTTTTTTGAAGACAAAGATGGAAATATAATAAAAATACAGGGTTATAATGGAATAGGTCATCCTTTTTTTGGCAAATATATAGATAGGCAAATTTCAACTATGAGCTATTATTTCCAGGAAGAGGCGGATATGTTTATTGCAACTATAATGAGAGAGGAATTTGATTCAAATATTTATTATAAGGATGGAAGTGAAGTTGGTGGTTTAGTGCCTGATGGGGATATTGACAATTTCTTAGATAATTTATCTAATTTTGATTTTGTAATAATAGAAGACCCTCATTTTAAAAGATCCCAGCCAAGCAACCAGGATTATAGTGACTATAGTCTTGTTGAAATTAAGAGTAAGATTGAAGATTATGTTTCATCTGGCCATATAATTTATATGAGTGAGCATATTGAATTTGATGATGTTGAACCTGTTTTAGATGTTGATTTTGGAGGAAAGGGAGAAAATCCTGCAACAATTGTAGTAGAGGATCCATATTTAAACTTTACACTTGGTGATGAGTTACACTTTAAGCAAAAGCTATCAATGCAAAATACTCCAACCACGACTAATTTTGTTGTTATTGCAAATTATAGTGACGGTGATGTTGCAATTTCAAGATGGGAATTTGGAGATGGTTGGGTATATTTCTTCCCTGATTTTGATATTGATGATGGAAATCTGCTTAAGGGGAGAAGTGATATTTCTGTGGAAGTAAAAATGGCGGTTGATATACTGCTAAGTGGAATTGCAGATAGCCGTGCATTGAATCAAAGGAATCTGGTAAAAATAACTAGGTTGGTTGTTTATGATTCAGAAATTGTGAAAATGGTGGTTTATGTATGGGATTACTAGATAAGAGCAGATTAAATAATAAAGGAATATACTTTACAATTGACAGCATTATTGGGAGTGGAATAATTCTAGTTGTTATCTTGTTGGCTTCCTCTAATTTTGTATCAGACCAACCAAGTTTCCATTTAAATTATGTTTCCCATGATTTAATTAATTCTTTGTCAGCTATTAATGTCAAGGAGATTGACAATGAATATCTTAATGAACGGATTAGCAATGGAGACATTACAAATCTTGAAAATTCAGTCTTGGAACAAATAGGTGAATTTTGGGCTAATGGAGATTTAGATTTTGCAAATGAATCTTTTAGGAATGTATCTATCCATTATGTATCAAATATTACTGGATTGGGTTTATGGATCAATAATGAAACTGTATACGAAAAAAATATTATGATTAATAAATATTTAATTTCCACAAAAAAAATTGTAAGTGGGGTTTCAAAAGGCCAGATAGGTGGCTTGACACGGCAAAATCCACCAACGTTATGGGGTCCTGCTTTATTTGAGGTTAGAGTATGGGAATGAACAAAAAGGGATTTTTTTTCACTACAGCTGCTATTGCATTGTCAATAATTATAGTAATTTCTTATAATGTATATACAGGTAGTAGGCCGAGCAGCAAAATAGATTCAACAGAAATAAGGATCGATACAATGAATGCTTTTATTAAAGATTCAGAGAATGACTTAGAAAAAGCTATTTTCATCGTTGGTTTTCGGAGCTTATTGAGTCTTGAGGATTATATGATGAAGCATGACAAGTTTTTTAATGAAATAGACACTCCGGCTTTGGATGATGCATTTAAAGAAGTGTTTCTTAACGGAACAATCGACAGTGAAAAAATGGAATTGATGTGGAACAACACTTTCTCAAATTGGACCAATAAAATGAAGGTGCTATCCAATAAAACTGATATTTTAGTGAATTTCAGTATAAATGATGTTACAATAACCCAGACAGAGCCTTGGATGGTGGATATATTATTGGATCTGAACATTGAGGTAGAAGATAAAAAAGGTACAGCTTCTTGGACGATAAATAAGATTTTTTCCAATAAAATTAACATAACTGGATTTGAAGATCCTTTATATCTGGTTAATAATAATGGATTAGTGAATAATACTATAAGGAAAACAACTGTTGATCCAACTTCTTCCACAGCCAATTTGGAAACACATATGCTTGGTTCTTATTATCTAGAGCATCCTGATGCACCAAGCTATTTGATGAGATTTGAGAATAATCTGGCTTCTTCTTCAAATGGTATAGAAAGCCTTGTAAATTCACAGAAACTAATTGATGAAAGTTTGCCTATAAATGCTAAAAGTGCTGTGGATTATATATATTTTGACTCTGGCAATAATCCATCAGACTGCAATATTGAAGATTTAGAGGCATATGGATGGTTTTATTTAGATTATTTACCTGACCCACCAAATCATATGGGATATTATAATGCTGAATGTGATACTTAAGACTTTTTTTGCATAGAAACATTTTTAAATTTGGAGATTTAGAGTTTTAGAATGCCTGCAACAACTTCAATAATAGAGACTGGCGTGGATAGGTTAGTCAGGCTTGTAAATGAAAAGGGGAAGGTTTCTATTCCAGATGCTGCAAAACATCTTGGTGTCAGCACCATAGTTATAGGGGAGTGGGCAGATTTTTTGGAAGAAGAAGAGATCATCAGATTAGAGCACAGCCTAACAAAATCTTATCTTGTTGTCATGAAATTGACAAAAAAAGAAGTCCAGAACAAAGCCAAAGAATTTGCCGGAAAAAGGGATATTTTTGTGAGAAAAGCCGAGGTCACTATAAATTTTCTTGAAAAAGAAGCGGAAAAGCTTAAAGATGTTAATCTTGAATTTGATAAAATCAAAAAAGTTCTTGGATTTGACCTGGGGGGAGTAAAGAGGGAATTGAATGAACTCCATAAATATGAGCAATTAAAGATAAATCTTGATAAGAGAGTCCAGGAGCAGAAAGACACGGCAACAAGCAAGATCGGTGAACTTTCCCAGAGTTTTTTAAAAGAAAGCAAAAGATATCAACAGCTTCTAAACGAATTGAGGGATGAAGAGATTAGACTAGAAAAAGACAGGAAAGAAGCTTTTTCTATCGAGGAAAGTGAAAAACTACTCCTAAAAAGGCTGCAAGAGATGAAAAATACTATAAATAAGATTGAAAAAAGAGCCTTTGCTGAGGATGAAACAATAAAAAATTCAGAAGCACATATTGCAAAATTAAAAAATTTGGTTAGTCAAATAAGGTTAAAGGCTTCTCGAGAAAAAGGCATGATAGACCCGCTGGTAGAAAGGAGTAAGCAACACGAACAAAAGATTTTTGCATTGCAAAATAAGGTTTTGAAGAAAATTTCAGAAAAGGAAAAAAAGCTTCGAAAAGCCGGAAGAGTATCCTCAAAATTTAAAAAAATTTTTGATAAAAGGGCAGAGGCAATAAATTTAATTGACAGATTGAATAAAGACAGGAGTTCATTGAAAAAATCATTAATGGAACTCATAAAAAAGGCAAAGTCGTTTCATCTAACCTCAAAATCAGTAAATATTGGCAAAGAAATTTCTTCTTTAGAAAAAAAATTCAAAGAGGTTGATAAAAAGAAAGAAGAATTTGAGGCAAAGTATAATAAACTTGGAAAAGTAATTAGGCATTAAACAACTGTCAAAAACCACCCACGAAAAAATCGTAGATTTTTTGTGTCCTGAAAATCAAAGATTTTCATGACATCATAGATGGGTGGCATGTAGGGCAAAGCTCTGTTGGCTATCCCAACAATCTGGTGGTTTTTGAGCATGAACTGAGAAATTCCAAAGGAATTTCTTGTTTCCAAGAAAAACTAAAAGTTTTTCTTAGGATGTTAAAAATCCCAAAGGGATTTTAAACACTCAGAAATTTTCCAGATTAAAAAAGTGGTTGGCTTTCAGCCACCAGTTTAAAACTGGTGGAAAATTTCCGACATTTATAAAATAATTTTATAAAAAGAGGTGAAAATTTGAGAAAAAAATTTCATTCTAGGGGATTCAAAAGGAAAAGGACTGCAAAATATAAAAGCAAAAAGGCTATTCCTGTGGATAAGGTAGGGGGCCTAATAGATAAATACAATTTCAAATCTGAAGATATCCCAATAACTATAATTATATCAACAAAAAAAGGAGAATTTGTACCAATATATGAAGTTTCTATATCCGGAATAAGCAAAAATACAGAGATTGTTTTAGAGAGTATCAGGAGAGAACTTACTTCCCAGGTAAGCCTTGGGATGGTGGATATATTAACAGCAAAAAAATCTGGCGTCATTGAACAAAAATTTATTGACGCTATTGGAATATTAATAAAGAAATATTTTCCTGATTTGGATGAGAAAACCATTAATTTCCTAAGGTCTTATCTCGTGCAAAAAAGCCTGGGAATGGGAAATATAGAGATTCTTATGGATGATGTAAATCTTGAGGAGATTGCTATAAACAGTGCAAAGGAGCCTGTTTGGGTTTATCACAAAAAATATGGGTGGTTAAAGACTACAATAATGCTTCAAAGTGAGGAACAGATAAGAAATTACTCAACTAATATAGGAAGAAAAGTTGGCAGGCAAATCACAATACTTAATCCCTTGTTGGATGCACATCTTGCTTCAGGAGACAGAGTTAATGCCACTTTGGAGCCAATTTCTGTTGAAGGGAACACAATAACCTTAAGGAAGTTCGCTGCAAAGCCATGGACCATTACAGATTTTATAAATACCGGCACAATTAGTCCGGCTGCCGCAGCCTTAGTTTGGATGGGTGTTCAATTTGAACTTTCTACTTTAATTGCCGGAGGCACTGCCAGCGGAAAGACTCCTATGTTAAATGTTGCCGCAAATTTTTTTCCGCCAAATCAGAGTATTATAACAATTGAAGACACAAGGGAAATCCAGCTTCCAAAATTCCTGCATTGGGTGCCAATGGTAACAAGACTTCCAAATCCCGAGGGAAAGGGCGAAGTTTCTATGCTGGATTTGCTTGTTAACAGCCTGAGGATGAGGCCCGATAGGCTAATTGTAGGGGAGATTAGGAGGAAAAGAGAAGCAGAAGTTTTATTCGAGGCCATTCATACGGGGCATAGCGTATATGCAACAGTGCACGCAAACGATACTAAAGAGACTGTGACAAGGCTTACAAATCCCCCGATTGATATCCCAAAAACAATGCTGCCTGCAATTTCCATGATTATTGTCCAATACAGAAACAGAAGGACTGGAATAAGGAAAACATTCCAAATATCAGAGGTATTGCCTAATTCCGAGGTTAATGTGCTTATGCAATTAGATTTAAAATCAGGCAAATTAAATAAGGTCTCGAAGTCAAAATCTTTATTGTCCACAATCAAGCTATTCACCGGGTTTTCTAAAAATCAGCTAAGCAGGTCATTAAAAGAGAAGGAATCTATTTTGAAGTGGTTAGTGAAGCAAAAGATCAATGATATTAATGAGGTGGGCAAGGTTACTGCTGAGTATTATACAAATAAAGAGAACCTCATGAAATTTGTCAGAAAAAACAAAGAATTCAGGTGATTATTATCACAAGCGTATTTTTTAAGAAGATAGCATCCTACTTTCCCGGATTAAAGGATAATTTAAAAAGTGCCAGAATGCCTGAAAGGGCAGATGAATTTGTAAGAAGAATTTTTTTAGTGTCATCTTATGCTACTCTTGGTTTTTCAATCTCCGGATTTTTGCTTTTTTCAAAATTTGAATTATTAAGCTACAGTTTACTGATATTGCCGATTTTAATTTTTGCTGTCTCTTTTTTTTATCTTTTGAAACTGCCGGATGTAAAAATAAGAAAAACAGAGAAAGAAATCAACAAGGAAATTGTTTTTGCTGGCAGGCATCTTATCATAGAGATTGGATCAGGGGTGCCTTTATATAATGCCATGCTAAACATGATTAAAAATTATGAAGTTATTGGCAGGCATTTCAAGGAAATTACCGATAAGGTTGACTTGGGGACAAGCATGGAGGATGCATTGAATGAGGCAGTTGAACTCATTCCTTCAAAGAATTTCAAGAGAATTTTATGGCAGATTTTAAATTCATTGAGAACCGGATCTGAGATATCAAAGTCTTTGGCAATAGTATTGGAGCAGATTGTTAGAGAACAGCAAATAGAGGTAAACGAATATGGAAGGAAGCTTAATCCTTTGGCAATGTTTTACATGATAATTGCCGTTATACTTCCAACCCTTGGAACTACAATGCTTGTGGTGCTTTCTTCATTTATAGAGTTCGAATTGAACCTGACAATCTTGCTTGTGATTGCATTCTTTTTGGGATTTGTGCAGTTTATGTTCCTATCCATAATAAAATTTTCAAGACCTGCAATAGAATTTTAATTTATATAATATGGCAAAGAAAAAAGTCCTTAAGAGGAAGAAAAAGAGAAAATTCACAGTTAGCAAAAAAAAGAGTGAATACTCCAGAACGTTTAAGAATAATTTAGATCAAAGAATTTCTGGGAAAGAAGAAGCCAGGGCAAGAGAAAAACCCCTGAAAAAAGCAGAGAAGAAACCTGAAAAGAGGCAGCTGATACAAATAAGGAAGAGAAGGCTCAGATATTACCTGGATAGAGCCGGCATAGATACTGATCCACATCTCATAACAAAAAAAATTTTTAATTTGTGTGTGTTAATAACTTTAATAATTTCGGCTTTCTTAATCTATCATTTTTACTCTACTTTAGGGTTTACTTTAGGAAATGTTGTTTTAATAATGTTAGCGCTTTGGGTCCCGATTTTTCTTATTCTCTTAGCTTTGTTTTGGATTATATTTTATTTTATTCTTGACTTAAAAATATTCAAAAGAAAATCAGATATTGAAGAGGTGCTGCCTGACTTTTTACAGCTTACGGCTTCTAATATCAAAGCAGGAATGACAGTTGACAGGGCAATGTGGTATTCGATCAGGCCCAAGTTCGGTGTTCTTGCAAAGGAAATAGAAACTGTGGCTAAAGAAACGATGGGGGGGGAAGATTTAAGAGCGGCTTTGGAGAATTTTGCAAATAAATTTGACTCTTTGCTGCTTAAGAGATCAATAAGCCTGTTGATAGAGGGAATCGATGCTGGAGGAGAAATAGGAGATCTATTGAATAGGATTGCATTAAATATCCAGGAAATAAAGACGATGAGAAAAGAAATGGCTTCTAATGTCACAGCTTACACAATTTTTATAACTTTTGCAACTGTGCTTGCAGGGCCATTTTTATTTGGCCTTTCCGGAGTTTTGATAAGGGTTGTGAAAAGCCTTGGCTCTTCTTTATCAACAACTGGTGCCAGCACAGGAGCCCTTGCTTTAAGCTTTAGTGGAAGCGGCATTTCCTATTCTGATTTCAGGATTTTTGTTATTGTTTCCATTGTTATTACATCATTTTTTTCTGCTTCAATAGTTGCTACAATAAGAAAAGGCGATATAAAGACAGGTGTCAAGTACATACCCATGTTTATTGCGGCTTCGATAGTGCTGTTTTTGATAGCAGAGCTTATTCTAGGTGGATTATTTGGCACATTGTTATAAGATGGCTTATGGAGAGGTTAATGTGCTTTTCTAAAATATATATTGAAACGTAATGATATATTAGTATACAAAAACATAATATTTATATATTAGTTTAAATAAGAGTATTATCTAGACTATATTTTAAAAAAATATAAGAGGTGGAAATAGAATGTTAAGAAGAAAATCTCAGGCTGCTCTGGAGTTTTTAATGACTTACGGGTGGGCTATACTTGTAGTTTTAGTTGCAATCAGCGCGTTGGCTTATTTTGGGGTTCTGAGCCCTGAAAATTTCCTGCCAGCTAAGTGTACTTTGCCTGCAGGACTTGCATGTACAGATTTTGTTGTGTCAAGCACAGACATAAATTCTGTTCAGGTTGTCTTGAGAAATGGGATAGGGTATGGTATGAAGAATATGGTTGTGAGAGTTGGTGGTTGCGCTATTCCCTTAGACACAGATCCTATAGGTCAGGACACGTTGAATAATGGTGACCAGAGAACATGGCAGATTACCGCTGTTGCTTGTCCATTAACAGGAGGCGAAAGACTCAATATAGGATTTGGCATAACATATGACCATGCTGACAGTGGCCTTAGTCATATACTAAATGGGACTATAACAGCAAAAGTAGGTTAATCATACATTATTTTTTTTTATTTTATTTTTATATGTCTTGTTCTTAGTAATATAGATATTCTTTTAGTCAAAAACAAATATACTTGCATCCAACGGCACCCTACTAATCTAATGTGGGATTCTTGTTGATAATCTCTCTCGTATAGAAAGAATATGATTGGCCTTTCCTATTTCCATTAATGGGGTTATTTTAATCTTTAAACAATTCTTTGAAGACCGAAAAGACAATGCCCAGTGAGCTTTGCACCAATTTCTAAAGAATCGTCATCTCTTATTAGCTTATTCAGATATTCAATTAAGGCTGTGGATTCCCTTATGCCATGTTTTTGTATTGAGCTCCCTATACTTATTCTACCGACACCGAATAGGTCCATAAGTTAGAAAACCTTGCTGTTCCTTCATGTACTTTGGCCTGTTAAGAACGCCAACCTTGGGAAAATGTCCATTCTTGCTGAGATATTTCTTAATAAAGCCCTCGTAAGACCTTAGTCTATCAACAAGAACAAGTTTGGTTTTGCCCTTGTATTTTCTTAAGACGATAAAACAATCTCTTAAGAGTTTCCTCATCCCTTTTTCCAAGCTCTACATGGATTATGAATTTATTTTTTGCGTACTATCCAGCCATAAAATTCTTTGCTTCCTTGAACATTGAGGTATATCTCATCTATCTCAATGATTTCTGGTATGTAATTCTATAATTAATCTTGAATCCCTCAAAGTGTTCAAAATGCACTATAGTGGAGTGCTCCCCACATTCACATGGTGGGGCGCCCATCCAACTGTCAGAGAAGGAAGTGTGTCAAAAACCACCCCATCAAAGATGGGTGGCATGAAAGGCAAAGCCTTGCTAGCTATCCCAACAATCCGGTGGTTTTTGAGCATGAACTGAGAAATTTGCTTTGCAAATTTCTGGTTAACTGAGAAATTCCTTTGGAATTTCTTGTTTCCAAGAAAAACTAAAAGTTTTCTTAGGATGTTAAAAATCCTGAAGGGATTTCAAACACTCAGAAATATACCACTTCCAGAACTGGATAGTGGACTCCGTTCACTGGTTAGAAACCAGTGGTATATTTCTGACATATTAAATTGAATCGTTAAAAGAATTCTACACTAATCTATACCAAATTACTATAATCTAAAAAAGAAAAAAGAAAGCAAATAATTATTTTTCTATTCTAATGCTGTCTTTCTTTTGCTTCTGGATTACAAAGTAGCCAATTATGCCTATAGCAACAACTACTATTAATATCAGCCATCCGGCAGCTGCTTTTGTTGGCGCTTCAATAGGTTTTGGTTTCCCTACTGGCGTTGGTTTTTCTTCAGGCACTTCTTCTTCAGTTGGTGCTTCTTCTTCCTCTTCTACTGTAGAGCTTTGCCCAATTGCAAAGAAACTAAATCCCTCTGTAGTAGCTTGATAGTAAACGTGTGTTGTGTCGCTTCTTACAACTGAAGTTAATAATTCATTCCATTCGCCACTATCATACCTGTATAAGCTTACTTGTCCTGATTGCAAGTTATTTTCGCTTAACCAAGATTTTGGAACTCTAAATCTTAGAGTTACTGAGTCTGCTTCTGAATCCTTGATATTTTCCGTTGTAACCTGCAGGTATTGGTGCACTTTAGATGCTGGAACTTTTGTTACTGGATTGTTCTTCAGGCTTAAAACTGTTATTTCTGCCTTTTTTATTTCTGTGTTTACGCTGACTTTTACTTCTGTAAATGAAATTTCAGTCGAGTCAATGTTCATTGAAACTGATGAGTCTGCTGGTATTGAGGACCACATCTGCGATTTTTGAGACTGAACGTTGCTTACAGTGACAGCTCCTCC
>SDBT01014905.1_pt1 | contig 12366 bp, 8 predicted proteins | sample 2277101 | NCBI WGS metagenome assembly SDBT01 (sample SAMN10404973, study PRJNA504765) | marine sediment metagenome | isolation source: marine sediment core GS10_PC15, 103 cmbsf | place: Arctic Ocean: Southern Knipovich Ridge | collected 2010
AAGAGGCGACGATGGGAATCGAACCCATGCTAAAGGTTTTGCAGACCTCTGCCTTACCACTTGGCTACGTCGCCTTGATATAAATAAGCTGATGGTATCTGGCTGTTGTGTGTCAGCAAGATACCACCAGCCATTTTTTTTCAGAGCGGGCGACGAGATTCGAACTCGTGACCTTCTCCTTGGCAAGGAGACGTTCTACCGCTGAACTACGCCCGCTTGAAAGTGCCGAGAGCCAGACTCGAACTGGCGACCCTTTGATTTTCAGTCAAATGCTCTACCGACTGAGCTATCTCGGCCTGATAATGTTCGTTGGTAACGCACCGCCAATTTTACTCGTTCGATATAGCCTTGTCAAGTTTCAAGACCGCGAGGTAAAGAACGGCATATAGAGCAGGAAACCAGCAGCTATGATTATTTCACCTGCGATAACACCAGAGGCCTGCGTGGGTCCAAAAAACGGTAATGCCGGCCAGGCCTGAGTGCCAAAACCAAAAACATCAGCCATTCCAGAAATCAAAGCTATCAGGTAACCAGTCGCAACCAGGCGGATTCCGATATCCTGCGCGAGGGATTGGCTGCTTCCTTGGCTTTGGCAAACTTTAAAGCAGATAAATCCTCCCAGACAGATCAATGTCAATCCAATGGAAAAAGTTGCCGTTTGAACAAAACCAATATAAGGACTGCGGTCTAGATTTATCAAACCTGGATCTGCACCGAGAAGAAATATCATAAACCCAAAAATAGTTAAACCCAGACCTAAATTAGCCCGGGATTGATTATTCTTCTGTTTGACAGCAGTTGTATTTGAATCCATCATGGAATAGACATTATAACTGAAAACCAGTTTTGGCTGAAATAATTTTATAGGAGAAATTTTCCACGAACAGGAGGAGATTGTCCAGCAGTCGCTGCCACTCCTTTGAAGCCATGGCTACATTAAGGGCTGCCTGGCTTTGTGTTTTTGCCGCGACCATGATCTGGGGCTGATCGCCATACATGGTATACCAGGCATCAACAGGCCGGATACCCAGCTGTTTTATTTCCGGGAGAAAATCACTGATGACAAATTCGAAATATTCCTGTTCCTGATTGGGCAGAATATCCCAGGTCATAAGTAGTTTAACTGTCATTCAGGTGCCTTTTATTCAGATTCCTTGGCAAATTCAAGAACAACAACATTGGTCTCACTGCTGGAGCGGCTGCTGGTGATGTTCAGGTCTGGGCGGGGTTCAACTTTATCCAACCCCATTTCCTTGATAAATTTATCCAGGGGATCGAGTTCTAATTTAGATTCATCCGTATGATAATACATGGGGATTGCATAACTGGGTTCTAGGATGCGGATTGCTTCAACAGCTTTGGACGCGGTTAAGCTGCTTCCGCCGCCAACCGGAACCAGGGCAACATGTACATCACCTGCGATGGATTTGACATCTGATTGGCTCGGTACTTTGCTTAAGTTTCCCAGATGGGCTACCAGGATGCCATTGTAATCGAAGACGTACATGATATTGCGGGGTTTATCTTCTTTTCCCTGGTGGTTGGTATGAATTCCTGTGATAAATACTTCTCCAATCTCATATTCTCCAGGTCCTTTGAGTATATGCTGGTTGTTTTTTCTTTTCCGGATGACTTTTGTGTGATTGTGTCCGGGATCATTATGACTGACTGTGACAATATCTGCCGTTAAATTTAGTTCTCCGAATCCGACTTTTTTGTGATTATAGGGATCGGTCACAACTGTTGCCATCCCTCTTTCAGTTAAACGAAAACATGAATGCCCGTGCCATGTGATTTTCATTAATTCTCCTGCTGGCTCTGTGTATCTATAAAAAAAATAGTTTCCCTGCAAGATGTGATTATACTTCAATCTAATCAAATCTCAAAGTTAGGGGAGAACCAGCAAAGAGATTAATAACGTACCACAGGGCATATTTTTATGGGGAATAGACTGAATTTACATCCCCCAAAGGGGGAGATTCATTGGATATTCATAAGTAAATTGCCTATAGAGGCACAGGGAAATCACTGAATTGGTATAATCTCTAAACTGGAAATTGTAATTTATCTTGAGATCTGAAAAAACTGATCAAAAAACTATGAAAAAGATCATAAAAGTAGTTGGCGCCAGAGTTCATAACCTGAAAAATATCACCGTGGAAATCCCGCGGGATAAATTTGTGGTAATCACAGGATTATCCGGTTCGGGAAAATCATCCCTGGCTTTTGATACTATATTTGCAGAAGGACAGCGGCGTTATGTTGAGTCCCTTTCATCCTACGCGCGCCAGTTCCTGGGCCAGATGGAAAAGCCGGATGTGGATTATATTGAAGGTTTATCCCCGGCGGTTTCGATTGATCAACGGGGCACATCAAATAATCCTCGTTCAACCGTGGGTACTGTAACTGAAATTTATGATTATTTACGCCTCTTATATGCCAGGGCTGGCACGCCGCATTGCCCAGAATGCGGCAAGGAAGTATCCGCCCAATCAGCCCAGGAAATTGTTGACCAGATTGAGGCTTATCCTGCTGAGACCAGATTTAACATCCTTGCTCCGGTTATAAAAGGAAGAAAGGGAGAACACCAGGGAATCCTGGAAGAAATTGAGAAATCCGGTTTTGTTCGAGCACGAATAGATGGTGAGATCCGACGGCTGGAAGAAGACATTTCCCTGGAAAGGTATCAGCAACACACCATTGAGGCTGTGGTTGATCGACTTGTGATCCAGGATTTTGAAAACGATGAGGAAAGAAATAATTTCCGTTCCCGCCTGACAGACTCTGTCGAAACCGCCCTGAAATATGGTGATGGATACCTGACTATCCATGATGTAACTGATCCTGAAAACCCCCAAGACATCAATTATTCTGAACACCTCGCCTGCCCGGTCTGCAATAGCAGCTTTCCCGAAATTGAACCCAGAACATTCTCGTTCAATACACCCCATGGCGCCTGCCCGAGCTGCGAAGGAATAGGCACTATGCTTGAGGTTGATGAGACTTTATTAATCCCTGATAAAATTCTTTCAGTGAACAAGGGCGCAATTGATGCCCAGGAATGGGGAGGACCCAAAGCCCAGGGTGGTTATTATTGGAAAGCATTGGTAGGGGCAGCTGATAAGTACCGTATTGACCTTGATAAACCTTATAAGAAACTCTCTGATGACGACCGGAATATTCTCCTTTACGGAACCCATGGGGAAGAAGTCTCTATTGATTATGTTGATAAAGAGGGTCGGAAATACGAATTTTTTAGACCGTTTGAAGGTGTAATTAATAACCTGGAACGCCGCTTCAAGGAAACTCAATCTGATTATATGCGGACCAGGATTATGGGATATATGAACGATTATCCCTGTCCTTCCTGCAATGGTGCCAGACTTCGACCAGAAGCCCTGGCTGTGACAATAGATGATTTTAATATCGTCGAGATTTCTGCCTGGCCTATACAAAAAGTTCTTACCTGGGTCAACCGCTTGAAAAGTTCGAAGGCACCATTAAGTGAACGTCAACAACTTATTGCAGACCGGGTGTTGAGAGAGCTCACAGAAAGGGTGGGATTCCTGGTTGATGTGGGACTTGATTATCTGACCCTGAGCCGCGCATCCGGGACACTTTCAGGTGGAGAAGCCCAACGAATTCGCCTGGCCACTCAGATCGGATCCCATTTGATGGGAGTTTTATATGTGCTGGATGAACCATCGATAGGATTGCATCCCCGCGATAATGGACGCCTCTTAAGGACCCTGGAAGGGCTGCGGGATTTGGGTAATACCGTGATGGTTGTTGAACATGATGCTGAAACCATTGAAACTGCAGATTGGATACTCGATTTAGGACCCGGCGCAGGGGAACATGGTGGCGAGGTGGTTGTTGCCGGTACGATCAAGGACATCTTAGCACACCCGGATTCACTAACTGGAGCCTATCTCTCCGGCCGCCTCCAGGTACCGGTTCCTGAAACGAGGAGGGAAGGTAATGGCAAGGAACTCACAATCCTTGGCGCCAGAGAGCATAACCTTAAAAACATCGATGTTTCCATACCCCTGGGAAGATTGGTTTGCATAACAGGTGTGTCGGGGTCCGGAAAATCAACATTGATGATTGAGATCCTCTACAAAGCCCTGGCAAGGGAGCTAAATAGGGCCAAGACCAAACCGGGTGACCATGATGCTATAAAGGGGCTCGAGTATATTGATAAGATTGTAAATATCGATCAATCCCCCATAGGCCGATCGCCAAGGTCTAACCCAGGTACCTATACCAAATTATTTGATCATATTCGGGATCTGTTTTCCGATTTGCCTGAAAGTAAAATTCGTGGTTATGATAAAGGCCGCTTCTCGTTTAATGTTAAGGGCGGACGTTGTGAAGCTTGCCGGGGCCATGGCCAGCTGGAAATCGAAATGCAGTTTCTGCCGGATGTTTATGTGCCTTGTGATGTCTGCCACGGAGCCAGGTATAACCGGGAAACCCTCCAGGTTCGGTTTAAGGGCGAATATAATATTGCCGATGTCCTGGACCTGACCATTGACAAAGCTATGGAGATATTTGAGGCTTTCCCGGCTATGATGAGCCGATTAATAACCCTGCAGGACGTTGGTTTGGGTTATATCCGTATCGGACAGCCATCGCCAACCCTCTCGGGTGGAGAGGCTCAGCGAATAAAACTTTCCCGGGAGCTTTCCAAACGCTCCACCGGCGCGACAATGTATGTTCTGGATGAACCCTCTGTCGGTTTGCATGCTGCGGATGTGCATAAATTAATAGAGGTGCTTCAACGTCTGGTTGACGAAGGCAACACTGTATTAATCATCGAACATAACCTTGATATTATCAAAGTCGCTGATTACATCATCGATCTGGGTCCTGAGGGTGGAGATGGTGGAGGAGAAGTGATTGCTGCCGGCTTACCTGATGTGATTTGCGAGACCAAACAATCTTATACCGGGCAATACCTGAAATCCTATATCAAAGAAAATCATTCCAAATAATCCTGAAAATAGGACACGGCTTCCCAGGAGGAAACCGTGTTTAATAATATCCTACATCCTGTTTACGCCTGGCTGCTTTGACCAGACGAATCCAGGCGGATACGAACGTCGACGGCTGAGACACCCTTGCCGTCATGAAAAACCTGCAGGGGATTGATTTCTATTTCTTGAATCTGGGGATAATCATTGACTAACTGGGCCAGACGGATCAGTACTTCCCTCACGGCCTTGATATCACCAGGGGGAATATTTCTAAACCCTCGCAATTTCTGTCCCGCCCAGGTTTTTGACAGCATATGATCAATTTCCAGTTCTGTCAAAGGGGCCAGACCAAACGATAGATCCTTTAATCCTTCCACCTCGGTGCCCCCAGATCCAAACATCAACACCGGTCCAAATTGGGGATCATGCACAGCGCCTACAATAACTTCCTGTCCTATGGGGACCATTTCCTGAACGTAGACACCGGTAATATTTGCTTTTGGCATGGCTGTTCTGGCCTGATCAAGGATGGATTGATATCCACCCCGGACAGATTTTTCATCAGCGAGATTCAATAACACTCCGCCAATATCTGTCTTGTGGCTGATATCCGGTGAGGCGATTTTCAACACAACCGGCAGGCCAATTTCAGAAGCCAGGGCTACAGCATCCTCTTCGGTTTCAGCCAGGCGCATGCTCGCAGCGGGGATACCATAAGCCTTCAAAAGCTGGCTGGTTTCTAAAGCAGTGAGGTGTGATCTATCCTCTGAGCTGGAAATGATTTTCCTGGCTGTCTTCGTATCAATATCTTCCCGGATTACGGGTTTCGCCGCCGCGAATTTTAATAAATTGACCCGCTTGACAAGAGCTCCTAAGGCGGCGGCAGCCCTTTCCGGAAATCTGTACTCAGGTATCCTGGCGGCTCTGAGATGTTCCACTGCCTCCTGGATAAGCCGTTCTCCCATAACTGAGACAACTACGGGTTTTTCCGCCTGATGAATAACCGGAATCAGTGCTTTGGCAACTGCGCCCGCTGTGTGCATGGGTGGAGTGGGAAAGATCACCATAATGCTGTCAGTTTCAGGATCAGCCAACAGTACGCGTAGACAGGCTGCAAACTCGTGAGGTCCTGCCCCGGCGAGCATATCCACCGGGTTTTGTGTGCTGGCGGCTGAGGGAAGTATAGCTCCTAATTCTTCCAGGGTTTTTTTATTGAACTCAGCCATGGCTAATCCTCTGGCTTCCAGGGCATCCGCAGCTGTGACACCCGGGCCGCCTGCATTGGTCAGCACGGCTACCCGGTTGCCTTCCGGCAGAGGACACCAGGCCAGGGCCCGGGCCTGATCGAACATTTCTTCGCTGGTATCTGCTCTCAGTACTCCTGCCCTTCGAAATCCGGCATTATAGGCGCTTTCTGAACCTGTCAGGGCTCCAGTATGTGATGCAGCCGCTCTTCTGCCAGATTCGTATTTGCCGACCTTCAGGGCAATGATTGGTTTTGATTGGACAACCTCCCTGGCTTCTTGGATAAACCGCCTTCCATTTTTGATTCCTTCCAGGTAAAGGGCCAGCACATTGGTATGTTCATCTGTGGCAATTGGCTTCAGTAAGTCAGTTTCGGATACATCAGCCTGGTTGCCAAGGCTGACCAGCCTGGATATGCCATATCCCTGGCCTCGAGCCCAGTCAATAGCAGCCGCGCATATCGCACCAGAATGGGACAGAAAAGCCACATCACCGGGTGTTGGTCCGGGCGGCGGCAGGAAAGTTGTATTAATTGGCAGATGGGTATCTAATAAACCAATGCAGTTTGGCCCGATCAGGCGAATTCCGTATTCTCCGGCAACTCGGAGCATTTCATTCTCAAGTTCCAATCCTTCGGGACCGATTTCCCGGAATCCTCCCGCGCCAATGATGGCGGCCCGGATTCCCCTCTCACCACATTCCCGCAGAATTGGGATCACATGTTGAGCTGGAATCAGCACAGTTGCCAGATCGACCGGGTCAGGAACGTCCAGCACGCTTTGGTAAATCGGTTTACCAAGCAAGGTTCCACCCTTCAGATTGACAAAGTGGACAGCGCCTTTGAAGCCGCTCCGGTGCAGGTTGTTAGCCAGTCCATAACCAAGTTTGGTGGGATCCTGAGAGGCGCCGATCACAACCACACCTTTAGGATTAAAAAATGGGATCAGGGAATTTGCATCAGTCATAACACAAATTGTACCTGAAAGGGATTTGATTTATCAGGAAAGAAATAAATGTTAAACGATGGGATGTTGGGGAAAAGTACTATTCTAAGATGGTTTTGCAGAATATGTCCACGATGACTGGATCAAATTGGGTGCCGCTGAATCTGCGCAGTTCAGCAATAGCTTCTTCATGGGAGCGGGCTGCTCTGTAAACCCGCTCATCACGGATGGCGACGTAAGCGTCTACGACGGCCAGGATTCTGGATCCGAATGGGATATCCTCTCCAGACAAACCGTAGGGATAGCCCGTGCCATCATATTTTTCATGGTGGGCCCGGATGATCGGGGATACTGCTGAAAGGTACTTCACCGGTTTAACGATCTGAGCTCCGGTGACCGGGTGTTCCTTCATAACCACCCATTCTTCTTTAGTGAGCTTGCCTTCTTTATTCAGGATCCCATCCGGCACACCAATTTTGCCGATATCGTGTAGAATTCCAGCCCAATGCAGGGTTTCAATATCAGCGGTGGTGAGTCCCATTTCTTTCCCGACCCGGGATGCCATCTCGGCCATTCTCTGGCTGTGGTCACCGGTGTAGCTGTCTCGGGCATCCATGGCGTTCGCCAGGGAGACTACGGTTTGCAGGAAGCTTTCTTCCAGGCGGTTGTGGAGCATAGCCCGTTGAATGGCGCTGGTGGCATAGTCCGAGATCACGTTAATCAACCGGATTTTGTCACTTGGAAAGGCATCTTTGCCGGTTCGATCATCTCCCAGGATCAATAAACCAACATGTTCATCTGTTCCCTTGAGAGGGGACAAACAGATTGTCTGAGCGCCTTCAAAGAATAGGGCAGCCACTTCTTCTTTTTGCAGTGAATAATCATCCCTGTAGACTACTGCAGCTTCGCCCTGCTGCATGATCCACTTGTAGTAGTGTTCCGCAACCAGGGGTTCTTTGTCCCCGACCTGATGTTTAATTGTCAGACTTCCAAAAGGATAGATTGACTTGCAGATATAATCTCCGTTTTCTTCCCGGATCAGGAGCCTGGCGTTGGCGGACTCCATACTATTAGCGGCGTGACGAGTGATTGTATCAACCACGGCATCGAGATTGTCAATTGTGACAAGACGGCGAGCCATGGAATACAAAGTATCCATTTCTTTAAGCCGGGTTTGCTCCGAAGTATAGAGGCGGGCGTTTTCAATTGCCACGGCAGTCTGATTTGCGACCGTCATGAGAATTAGGATGTCTTCCTGACTATAGGCTTGTTCGGATTTTTTTGATCCTACTACGAAAATACCTACCAGGCTTTCGAGCACCTTGATAGGGATAAATAATTCAGCTTCCAGTTTTTCAAGATCATCTCTTTCACTGCGCCAGAGTGATTGGAATTGGGGCAGTACTTCCATGTCCTGGCGACTCAAGGGCCTATTATTAGCTGATAGCCACAAAATTATTGGATGGCTTTGCCGGAATTCAAATTGCTGAGAGTATTCCTGCCCAATTTGAGTTGTCTGATGAAATATATTGGTCTCTTGTTCCCTGAGGAAGAAAGCGGCCATTGGAATATGCAGAGTAGAACAAACCTCAGTCAAAATCATGGTTGTGATTTCATAAAGATCAAGAACTGTGGCTACATTCCCAGATAGTGTCTGAAGCATCTGGCTGGAATTGTATTTTTCTCTGAAAAACATCTTGTCGATTACTTGTTGGGCGCGATCCCTGAGTGGTTCAGCCAATATCGCAGACACAATTGCTACGACAAGGGAAGTTATGAAGATATTTAAACCAGAAAGAGCTTCAAAAACAGTTAGGGAGAATGTGATGATCAGGAAATAAGTTGTACCGATGATGATGGTGGGGATCGAATATACTAAACCTTGCCGGATCACTACCCTTATATCCAAGAGCTGATAACGCATGATCGCATAGGCGATAATTAAGGCGGATACTCCATTCACTGCGACATCGATCGGATATTGTCCCAAGGGCGTGAAATTTATGACTGAAATTAAGGGAATCATTCCTATAGCCACACTTAGGTATAGCAATCGGTTCCTTTGAACGACATCCTCAGTTTTTCTTAAACTTGAGATAATCAGGAAAACACTGTAGATAACCAGGAAATAACTTGGCCCTGAGATGAACACCATACCAGGACCAAATTCATAATGTATGGCACCGGCTTGAAGAGAAGCATTGACGATTACAAGATTGGTGAACAAACTGAGAATGATGCTGACGAACCCATAATATAAAATATATCTTGCCCAACGGGTTCGTGATTCAATTATGGTTTGAGTAAAGAAGAACAAACTGATCATCACCGGGATACCGCTGGATGCAAAAATACGCATCCAGGTCACTGAGTGTGTCGCGTCAACCAATAAAAAGAAGGCGCTCAGTGACCACAATGCCATCGCGAGTAAATACCACCGAAACCTTCGCCGGGACTCGGTTTGTGGTCTAGAGGTTATGACCAGAACGAATAACCCAACATAGAGGAAAAACGTAATAAACGGAATGGTGGTATTAATATTCCAGTTCATATCAGGATTTTAGCTTCTTTTCTTTAAGCAAAACACCTAATTGTTCTTTGGTGGGATTCATGTGGGGCGGCTTGGTGTGAGCCAAATCGGCGCCCTGACTTTTTTGGTATTCCATATAAGAATTAAAGGCACCCGGGTTAAGCAGGTTAAGTTTAAGTGGATCATAACCCAGCATGTCTTCCATATCCTGGATATCCTTGTTGATTTTCTTCAGGCTAATGCTCACTTTATCTCTTACTTCATCTTCATTAAGATGATTATTCGGATCTACTTCGACAAACAGGTGCAGATATGATTTATTATCCACAATCTCTTTGCGGGCAATCCATTCATTGTACTCAATCTCGGCATCCTCCAATGCAATCCAGATATCCTTCTCTGTCAGGAAGGCAAAATTGGCCAGATTGATGACATCCGAGCTGCGGGCGTAATAATTCAATTGAGGTAGATTGATGTTTAGTTCTTCATCCTTCATTGAAACTACTTCAAATAAGTCACCCACCCTGTAGCGAGTTAAGATTCCGCCATGGAAATTGGTAAATACCAGCTCATACACACCGAGTTGAAGCTCGTTATACAAAACGGTTTTGGGTGTGTAATCCGGATCCGCTTCTTCCTTTTTTCGTTCCGCATCCGGGATGAATTCCAGGAAATCATTTTCAGGGTAAAAAGTCATGCCCTTGTAATTCCAGGCCTGGATTGCCATTAAACCACCCTCAGTGCAGGCATAGCCCTCTAAAGGTCTCCGTCCCCAGTATTCTTCGATCAAATTTCCATAGACGATTGTGTCTGCCCCACCGGTCATAATACCTCTAATGTTCCAGATATCTTTTGGCAGGAGAGCCCGGCCGTTAAGTTTAGCCTTGATCAATCCAGTAAGCATTCTCCAGATAAAACCAGGGCGCAGCATATCGGTGGAAAAACTAGGATTGCTGCCTCCTTCCTGAAATTGCTGTCCAATTCTAACCAGGACGCTTGAAATGCCATAGAAAAAATCTAACCCCTCCATCATGGCTCCTTTGAATCCTGACTGGACCCTTTCTACATATCCCATCTTTTCTCCCTCATCGAGAGGAGGTAAAAAGCGAATCTCAGCTTGTTTTTCAGCTGCCCTGGTTATAATTGCCCCGAAATAAGGCGGCGGTGCAGTGGTTAATAAGACGGTGTCCTTGTTTGCCAAGTTGATGTCACCTTTGCGATTGGCTGAAGAGACAATCATGGCGCTCAGAACAACTTCTCCAAGACGGTCATACATCTTCTGGGTATAAGGGACCCATTTAAATATGTATTCACCAGTTCTGCCGGATGTATGGCACCACGCAACGGGCTGCCGGGGAAGGACATCCTCTCGTTGGATATCCAAGTAGCCAAGATAGTCTGAATAGGTAGTGAACGGCACAATTTCCCTGAATTCTTCGACACTCTTTGGAATCACATCTCCCATCACCATCCGACCCATCATGCTCTTACCAAGCAAATCGATCTGTTCCACCATCAGCCGTTCCTGGATCTCCATGAATTCATCGATGCTCAAGTCAAAGAAACCGCAGTATTTCATCCAGATCTCATCTTTTCGTCCCTGTTTAATGAGGGTAGCTAAGGCAGTCATGAATTCTCCTCCTGATAATAAAACGATTGGATAGATAATGGTTCAGGTATCCATCGGTATTTTGATGATAACTTTGTAATCCTAATATTCTTAAACCCCGCCTGGGTCAAATCAATTTGCCAGCCTTCCGGGGTTCTTAGATTATTTACAGCATTTGCCTCTGCGCGGGCCCGGGTTCGATTCTCTTTAATGGAGAAATAGATATATGCTATTAACCTGGCTATCGCCTTAAAAATGGGATTCTCCCATAATGGAGAAGTGCCAACATCAATAATAGACAATAACCCACCCGGTTTAATTACACGTCTCATTTCTGAGAGCATTTGAGGGATATCCATGTGGTGCGATGCCAATCCAGACACTACAACTTCAAAGGATTCGTCGGAAAACGGCAGGACCATGGCATCACCACAGGTCAAATCAATTGAGGCTTGGAGATCTGCAGCAGATATCTTTTGGGATCCATGCCTGAGCATGGATTCAGTGATGTCCAGACCGATAATGTGGGTGCCCGGAATATTGAGTTTCATAATCTTGCGAGGTATAAACGATGTTCCAGTGGCGATATCGAGGATTTTTTGGTTTTCCTGGATATCAGTTTGCTTAACCAATTCCTCTAGAAACCGGTTGTAACTCCAGCCCCAGAACATATTTAATTCACCATCCACTGTTTCTTCATAGTGGGAGGCTAGTTCTGTAAAAGCTTCCTGAACGGCTTGTGCTTCTTTCATATCAGCTCGATTAAAAAACATGCTCATAATATAACAAGTGGATATTTTCACGAACCCGGATAAATTATACTCCCGATTCAATTTACTAATTCAATTAATAGATTCAGATATACAATTTATTCTTATCTACTTCTTCGCGTAATATTCGCAGCTCATCCGGGCTGGGTGGATCATTGACTGTAATTTCCTCAGCCACTAAGAGCTCAAAACCCGTGTTTTCCAGCACCTGGTCTACGCTGACATCGGGCTGGGTGAATAATAAGGTCATGTGTTTGCTTTTATTGTCATAACCCAGTATTCCCAGGGT
>SDBT01014906.1_pt1 | contig 12366 bp, 10 predicted proteins | sample 2277101 | NCBI WGS metagenome assembly SDBT01 (sample SAMN10404973, study PRJNA504765) | marine sediment metagenome | isolation source: marine sediment core GS10_PC15, 103 cmbsf | place: Arctic Ocean: Southern Knipovich Ridge | collected 2010
AAGGTGGATGAGCTGCCACTCGTTGGAAAAGCCCTTTGAATAGCTGTACATACACATGGGTGATACACCGATACGATTACGCAGGGTGATGCCTTTGATGGTGAGGGGATCAAAAAGATGGGGCATGGTTTCTCCTTTTTATCAATTATATTACGGAGGATGATCTGATTAAGAGTCAGTTGCTCTTTATGTCCACAGCGTTGTACAGCGTCTGTCAAGCCCCCAAATTTAGTACCACTCATAAGTAGGCACTTTTGACAGTAGCATAAAAATTATATTTCTGAAAATCTGAGTCGCCTTTCCTCTTCCGGGTTCAACACAAGTGATACTAGGTGGACACAATGAGCGCTGTGATACGCTTTAGAATGTTGATTCCTTGTCTGTGGAACATGAATCTGCGCATTCGAGTTGTGCACCAGGGGTATATATTCTTTATTGATCGTCAAATAAACTTTTGCAGGGTCAACTTAGATTATTTTAGGGAAATTTTTTGCTTCAACGAGACATTCCCTGCTATTCGTTTTTCCTTAAATAATTTTTAAAAGACGTCCCCATCTCGCGAAGAGATCACTTCTCCCTGAGAATAACGCTTAATTTCTTCAAGTAAAGCTTCTGGGTCATATGGGGAGGAATAATTTGACTCATGAATAAGAACCAATTTCTTTACTTTCGCCTTCGAGGCTAAATTAGCCAGGTCTTGGGGTTTCACATGATATGACCAAATGACCTTCTCTTTTTCTTCCAAAGACATTCCTCCCCAGGGTGATTTGCCAATATTATCCAAGGTGCATAACTCACTTACGAGAACATCTGCATTCATACAGGCATCTTGAAAACTCTCGCTAACTTTGCCATCTCCCGCCCATACTACAATCCGATCTTCAGTCACAAAGCGATACCCAAAATTTTGTAAATTACCGTGTTTGTGTTCAAAAGCGTCGATTTTGATATTGTTGTCTTCATAAACTGAACCTGCTTTAGCTATTTCCTTAACAATTACCTTCCAACCAGTATCGTTTGCATGCTCAGGACCATTGATACGCTCATGGATATCGGATTGGTAAGCATCAAGGATCTTCTCAATCAGATTTTTGGTTCCAAGTGGTCCATATACCTCCAAAGGTTCTGTCCTGCCAAAAATCCACGGATTTAATATTAAGCTTGGTATGCCCACTGTATGGTCTGAGTGAAGATGAGTGATAAATAATCTAGATAATTTACCTGGAGCAAAACAATCGACCAATAATTTATTGTGTGAAATCGCAGCCTTTGCGATCCCTCTGATTATGCCTTCCCCTGCGTCAATTAAATATGGGGTCTCATTCACAATGACCGCTCCAGATGCTCCAAGCCGATAAGGGTTTGGGCTGGGTGTGCTTGTACCAAGTGTTACAACAAACGTGTTCACATCTTCTGGTGCAAAATATCTGGGTAGACCGGGATCTATTGTAATTTCCTCTGTACGAAAACGATGACTCAACTTAGCATTATTCATCAACATCACCTCTTATGTATTACTGTCATTTGGAAAGTTCCTGCTCACTTATAGTACACTGCATCCATCAAATCCGATAATAACATCATATTCACCCAAGTATTTTGATTCAAAAGATAAAAGGTCGTTTTGTATGATAGTTTTCTTAATTAATAGCCGCCTTTCCTCTTTTCGAGTGCAACCCGATGATACCGGGTAGACACCATAAACACCGTGGACCCTATTACCTGCCTACTCTTTTCAGTTAATCCTGATAACTTTTTTCATACCCCGCCTGGCGGTCATTCATTTCTTCCCAGATTGAATCGGGCACATACCCGCGGATCTCATCCAATGCTGCTTCAACCAACAACTTATCATCGCCTTTTAATTCACTGATGCAAGGAATTTGGTATTCCTTTCCATACGCTGTAATGATCAGGCAGGTTGTACTCCCCCCAATCAATCCACGTCCGGTTTTCCAGCAGGCACGGAAAATATCCTGGTTTTCCAGGTATGTATATAGCTCTTCTAACGCATCTTTTGACAGTGAGAAAGAAGTGACCCATCGATTTGAATCGTCTGATCTATCATAACCTGATATATGTTCGAATTCACTCTGGCTGCCGGGTCCGATCGTGATCACATATGCATAATTGTATTTTGGTGGTAATGCGCCTGTGTTCCAATCAAAACTCAAACTAAAATCATCCGGTATCTGTGGTTCCTTCGTTCCCCAGCCCACTGTTATGATCCCTGTTCCGATGATCAATAAGATCGAAAAAACAGATCGCATTTTTTCCTCCATTGATTTATCCTATAATCATATAACGTTTTAATCGGGCGGCCAGTTCCCTCAATCACAAATACATATGCCTAGATGAAGATATGAATAAAACGAACAATCACAACATCACGGTCGGGTTACCCCTGATGCACCTCGAGCAGGGGGAAAAGCGAAGTTTTTTACCTGATTTCGTTCATGCTCTTGAGAAATGCGGCGCGGATATCTATTTAGAACATGGCTACGGCACCCGTATGGGGTTGGAAGAATCAGCGTATTCTGAGGCAGCTCCCAGAGTCACATTTGTCTCAAGCCATCAAGCATATCAACAGGATATTGTCCTGGTGCTCCGCTGCCCGAGCGATGACGATCTACGAAATTTGCGCCCCGGAAGCTGTTTGATCAGTATGCTGCACTACGCCACTCGACCGAAGCGAGTTAGATTATTAAGGTCGCTTGGCGTAAAAAGTATTTCTCTCGATTCGACCAAAAACGATTCCGGACAGCGGATAATTGAGAATTTCAGGGCGGTTGCCTGGAATGGTCTGGAAGCGGCTTTTCAGGTACTTCAGGACACTTATCCAAAGCCCGGATTCTTCAGTCCGGACCGGCAAGCCATTCAGATCACTTTACTGGGTGTGGGTGCTTTAGGCGCACACACTGTCAAAGCGGCTGTGCGCTACGGCAGCATACCGCTTCAGGAAAGATTGGCGCGGGAGAACGTGCCGGGGGTTATCGTAACGGCGGTTGATTATGACATCACCAACCACGCGAATATCATGCGGGGGATTCTTTCCAGAACGGACATTCTTGTAGATGCCAGCGCGCGGGTGGATGCTACTCAAGCGATCATTCCCAATGAATGGCTGGCATATCTTCCTGCCCATGCCGTGGTCCTTGATCTTTGCGTTGATCCGTACCAAAAAATAAATGGAAAAAACCATACCAAAGGTATCGAAGGAATTCCGCAGGGAAATTTAAACCAATATATATTTACGCCTGATGATCCCGTTTACGCAAATATCCCGGGGTTTGTGCGCAAAGAACACCGCCGCAATGTGGTTTCATGTTATTCCTGGCCGGGGATCCACCCCAAGGAATGCATGCGTGTATATGGGCAGCAGCTCCGCCCAATCATGCGCCTATTATTAAATCAGGGCGGGCTGAACAACATTGATCCGAATGGGCGTTTCTTTGAACGGGCTGTCAGCCGAGCATTATTATCAAATTGGGCTGGATGATCTCACCTGCCAGTTTCCCGTGGAGGATAAAGTGAGTAAAAAAATTAGTGTTGGATTCCCGATCATGCATGAAGAGCCCGGTGAAAAACGGGTGTTCTTGCCAGATTTCACCCGAAAATTAACGGAGATCGGCTTTGAGGTCTTCATTGAAGAGGGCTACGGCAATTCACTGAATTTCTATTTCGATAATTATAAAAACGATAATCCTCACATTCACCCCTTGGAACGAGAAGAGGTTTTTAAACGGGATTACGTGCTCATCCTTCGTTCTCCGCATGATGCTGAATTTAAATTATTGGGGAAAAACACATGTTTGATTTCCATGCTTCATTATTCAACCCGGATATTGCGTCAGAAGATCATGGAAAAAAACAACATCCAGGCAATTTCCCTCGACAGCATCATGGATGACTTCAACCTAAGGTTGGTGGAAAATATGAAATCGATTGCCTGGAATGGTCTCGAGGTAGCTTATGCGCAATTTGAAAAATACATTCCCAACCTCATCCGAGAAAATGGGAGCGCATGGAAGGTTCTGGTCATCGGTACAGGATTGGTGGGGAAGCAGGCGATGGATGCCGCTTCAAAGCTGGGTAAAAAAGAAAGGAATTACGAGCATATCCGTTTGGGAGGGCCAGGTGCCATGGTTACATCTATCGGCCGAAATATCACATACCATGCGGACCAGATGATTGAGTTATTAACTCAATCAGATATTATCGTTGACGCCACACAACGCTATGATCCATCAAAACCAATCATTCCCAATGAGTGGATCGCGTATCTACCTGAACACGCAATTATTGTGGATCTTTCAGCGGATCCCTATATTCTTGACTCAAATCCACCGGTTGTAAAGGGAATTGAAGGTATTCCACACGGAAGTTTGGATAAGTTCATCTTTGAGAAAGATGATCCTAATTGGGAAAAAACAATTCCCAAGAGCATTCCGACAGAGAACCGGCGCAAGGTGATCTCTTGTTATTCCTGGCCGGGAATCCATCCTGAGTCCTGTATGAGGCATTATGGCCAACAACTTCTCCCCTTAATGCGCATCCTGTTTAAAAAGAATTATCATACATTATCCCCGGATGGATTGTATTTTGAGCGTGCTTTATTCCGGGCGCGATTAGATTCTTTCTTCAAAAGAAAAACAGATAAAAAGAAAGTTTATTAACTCTAATAAATATGCCCTTTATCAGTATATGAATAATAGTGAAACACTTCTATAATTGAAGACGTTTTATGAGTCCAATCATTTAGAGATGAATATTGCCTGAATCATTTGATGTGATCATCATTGGCGGGGGTGTCATTGGGTGCATGACAGCACGCTTTCTCTCCCGGTACCAATTGGATATTTTACTGATAGAAAAGAGGTCGGATATCGGGTCTGTGACCTCTGCCGCAAACACCGCGCTTATTCACCCCGGATACAATGCGGTTACCGGTTCATTAAAAGCAAAAATGAACATCATTGCAAATCCCATGTGGACGCATTTATCAGAAGAATTGAATTTTTCCTTTGACCGTTGCGGTGATTACGTGGTTGCAATCGGAAAAAAAGAATTATCCAAGCTGGATAATTTATTTGAGCGTGGAAAAATGAATGGCGTATTAGGTATGCGTAGAATCTCTGCGAATGAGATGCGCGAATGTGAACCGCTGATCAATCCAAACGTGAGCGGAGCATTGTTCGCTGAAACTGGAGGTATGTGCGACCCATTCGGTGTAACACTCGCGTCCGCTGAAAACGCGGTCATGAACGGCGTGCAGATCCGTACGAATACAGAGTTTCAAGGGTTCATAAAAAATAATAATCGCATTGTTGGCATCCGCACAAACACAGGTGACCTATACTGTCGATGGGCAATTAATGCTGCCGGATTATACTCTGATAGGGTCATGCACGATGCGGGTGTTCGTCCTGATTTCAGGATCACCCCACGAAAAGGTGAATATCTAATCCTGGACCGGGCGGAAATCCAACTCAAATCTGTGTATTTTCCGGTGCCTTCAGAAATCAGTAAAGGTATTTTAGCCACCACGACCATTCACGGTAACTCGATCCTTGGTCCCACGGCAAGAAATCAAGAGGACCGGGAAGATAAATCGAATTCGGAAAATGGCCTTCAGGAGGTTTTATCAGGAGGAAGAAAATTAATTCCCAGCATTGAACCGCGGGATGTGATCGCTATCTTTGCCGGCCTGAGAGCGAGCGGTAATGCGTCCTGCGAAACCCAGGGTGTTTCCTATGGCAATGATTTTATTATTGAAATACCCTCTCAGGTGCAAGGATTCATTAATATTGGCGGGGTAGAATCTCCCGGTTTAACTTGTTCCCCTGCCATCGCGCAGTATGTGGTTGACCTCTTGAGGGACGCGGGCGAACCCTTGATAGAAAAAAAGGAGTGGAACCCAATCCGCCCTGCCCGCCCCAGTTTTCGCCACATGACCATTGCGGAACGTAAAAAATGGATTGAAAAAGACCCGCGCTACGGGCGCATTGTCTGCCGCTGCGAGAACGTCACAGAAGGTGAAATCGTCGCTGAAATCCACTCCCTGGTTCCTGCCCGAACCTATGACGCAATTAAACGGCGCACCTGGCTGGGAACTGGACGCTGTCAGGGGGGATTTGATCTTCCGCGTGTGACCAAGATTCTCGCAAGAGAATTGGGAGTATCCGAACTTGTTATCAGTAAAAAGGGATTCCAATCCACACTTCTAGAGCGCCCCACCAAATTAATTGAGGAATCCCATGAATAACAAGATATATGATGTCGTGGTCGTCGGCAGCGGTCCCGGTGGTTTAGCTGCCGCGATCTCCGCAAAGAAGAATGGGGCAAGCAGTGTGTTGGTGATTGAGCGGGATATTGAACTTGGCGGTATCCTGCTTCAGTGCATCCACAATGGGTTTGGTGTTGAGATCTTCAAAGAAGACCTCCCCGGACCCAGCTACGCCCAACGATTCATAGATGAAGCCCTTAACCTGGGAATTGAACCCATGCTCGATACAATGGTCTTAGAAGCAACACCAGACCGCCGTCTTACGATAACAAGCAAACAAAATGGACTTCAAGAAATCCAGGCAAAAGCTTTAATTTTTGCGATGGGCTGCCGGGAACGTACGCGCGCCCAGGTGCAGCTGCCGGGATCCAGACCAGCAGGCGTATATACTGCTGGTACCGCTCAGCGCTGGGTCAATGTGGAAGGTTTCATGCCCGGCAAGCGTTTTGTCATTCTCGGTTCCGGCGATATCGGGATGATCATGGCACGCCGCCTTACCTTTGAAGGAGCAAAAGTTGAACGAGTACTTGAGATCATGCCCTATCTTTCTGGATTAACACGCAACTATGTACAGTGCTTACAGGATTTTGATATTCCACTGCAGCTGCAACATACGGTCAAACGAATTATCGGCAGCAATCGAGTGGAAGCGATTGAGACTATTGCCGTTAATGACCATTGGGAGCACATTCCGGGAAGCGAAGAAATCATCCCCTGTGATACACTGCTCCTCTCTGTCGGCTTGATCCCGGAAAATGAACTCTCACGCCAGGCTGGTGTCCTGCTCGATCCTGTTACTGGAGGTCCAATCACGGATAGCTATTTCCACACGAATATTGATGGCATATTCGCCGCGGGGAACGTTGTGCATGTCTATGACCTTGTTGATTGGGTCACCCAAGCAGGGTATCTGGCTGGTGAAGGAGCCGCTTTATACGCGCAGGGAAAGCTGGAAAGCCCCAGGCATTATGTTCAATCTTCCGCAGGGAAAAATGTTCGCTATATAGTACCGCAGAAAATTGATCCACGCGCATTAACACAGGAATCGATACCACTTCAGATGCGGGTTACTCACCCGATCGAAGCGCCGGTTTGGGTAGAAGCGGTTGTGGATGAAGAAAGATTAACTCGCCGTTCACTCCTATATGCCCGGCCTGGAGAAATGATCACATTGAACCTGAAACCCGACATTGCGGACAGGATAAAATCAGCAAGTGAGATCAAGATAAATATAATCGAGCGATAAATGGCACATAACAATATCAATCACAAACAAGAACCATTGGAGATTATTTGCGTAGCCTGCCCAAAGGGATGCCGGTTGGAAGTTCGCCAAGCGCAGGGGGAGATTCTGGTTTCCAATGCCGATTGCAAACGAGGAAAAGAATACGCGTTTGGTGAAATTAATGACCCGCGCAGAATGGTTGCCAGCACAGTTCGTGTGATTGGTGGCTTACATCCATTGGTTCCTGTTTACACTGAATCTCCTTTCCCCAAAGGTAAGATCAAAGATCTCTTGCATGAGATTCGCGGTATTCAAATAGACGCCCCCGTGGAGATCGGGCAGGTGATCATCAAGAATGCGCTTAATACAAGCATAAATGTTATTGCCAGCAGAGATCTGGATTAAAAAAAGCTGGTTTCTTGCGAAACCAGCTTAATTTTTATATTACCTTGTATATCAAGGAGTCGGTGTCTTTGTCGGTGAGGGATACGTCTGGGTAATGTGATGATAAAACTCACACATCACATCGCCGTTATCGTTAATAATCGCCCAATTCGTCACATAACCCGGGTAATTGACAGGATCAACAGGAATATAAATATCCACAACGATTTCAACTTTCTCATAGTACCCGACATCATGCGGGAGCTTATAAATATGCTTGGGGCTTAGGTCATCTCCTCCAGTCCACTTCACATAATACTCTGCCACCGTCCAGTTAGCAATTCCCACATTACGCATGGTCCAAATAACATCGTAAATCCATCCTGTCATCTGGGGTCCATCGAGGGGATCCTGGTCAACAAATTCGCATTTATACACATCCGGTGTCCAGGTTGGGATCGGTGTGCCTGATGTACCACCGGAACTGCTTCCACCGCTGGACGATGGAGAAGAGGACGATAACCCTCCCGCCGGTTGGGCCGCGTCAGTATCTAGAGTAGCAGTCGGCAGCGGGGTGAGTGTCGGGGGAAGCGGGGTCTCTGATGGGGAAAGTGCTGCCTGCACGGTCATTTCAACCATTGCTGTCTGCACCGCTTCCGTTTTGATAGCGCTTATATCTGGGGTCGGTTCTTGCGGTTCACCTATGCCGCATGCTGAAACCAGCAGTACAGCAACAAGCGCCGCTCCAATTGTCATCTTTTTCAGGTTCTTTTTCATTTTTCCTCCATTCTGGCGCCAGTAATACACTCGCGCAGAAGAGTACCGCTGTATTGTGTACTGAAATAAACAGCTTGTCAAGTGGAGATTTTTATCGTTTAACCACAATTTATTGTATCATCTGGTTATTATTGCTTGCACTACTCCCTGAAAATAATCCTGAGTTTTGTCTCCACAACTAGATTTATTTGAGTAGACCCCACGTATTTCCTTCTCACTGCATCGGCCAAGAAATTCCAATGATTGTTACTATTTTTGTATGCCAATAATTATTACTCTAAGATAATCAAGTAAAATAATACAACTGCGAGTAAAAAGTATTTTAAACAATATATTCATCTTTTTGGCATATTTCTTGCTAATTAATTTATAGATTATTAATAAATAACTGCATTAAGATGTTATGAAAAAAGTAAAGAAGTATTCCGAGGTAATTAAATACACAGTTGCTGGTGTGATTTTTGGTTTCACTTATGCTTTCCTAGCTACCAGTATTGATATCATTGAGCATGATTTACCTTTTAATTTTACCTCTTTTTTATCTCTGCAGCAGCAGAATCCGCTCTTATGGATCATATATACTGCCCTCTTAGTGCTCGGCTTTTTTGGGTTTCAGGTAGGCATCCGCCAGCAGAAGCTGTTGGACCAGGCAGACCATTTTGAAGATCTTGTAAATGAGCGGTCTGATGAAATCCTTCGGCAAAAATTATTCTATGAAGCATTAGTAGAAAACATCCCAATCGCGATTGCCACATTAGATCAGCATCACAAAGTGGTATCCATCAACCCGGCTTTCACAAAGATTTTTGGTTACCGCACGGATGAAATCATGGGAACGAACCTGGATGATCTAGTCAGTGATCCCGCTAATGAGCAGGAGGCGTATGATATCACCAAAGAAGTTCTGGCAGGAAAAACTATACATAAGTTCGGCAAACGCCGGCGCAAGAATGGAACGATTGTCGATGTGGAAATTCTGGGTGAGCCAATCGAAATAGATGGCAAGCGGATCGGAGTACTGGGGTTATACCGCGATATCACCGTTGAAAAACATGCCACAGAGGAGCTGCGGGCTAGCGAAGAACGATTTCGGCGGATGTTTCAAGATTCTCCGGTTGCGCTGCAGTTAGAAGATTTCTCAGAAATAAAGCGGTGGGTGCTCGAGACACAAGAAAAATCGGGACAGGATATCCGTGAGTTCTTAGAAGAACATCCCGATGAATTTTCCACAATGTCCAAGCTGGGAAAAATAATATCCATAAATGAAGCTTCTCTATCCTTATTCCACGCGAAAGACAAGGCAGATCTCCAGGCAAACCTTTTTTCAATCGTGAGCAGCGAATCCCGTAAAGAACAAATAAATATTATTTGTTCTTTATTAGATGGAGAAACCACATTGGAAAAGGAAATGGTATATAAAAACATAGATGGAAAAATAGTTTACACGATCACCAAGCTTTCAATTCTCCCGGGGTCTGAAGAGAGTTGGGACAGAATCCTTTTCTCAAACATGGACATCACAGAACGAAAATTAACTGAAGAACGGCTCTCTTACATTAGCCTGCACGATATGATAACCGGTCTGTATAACCGCGCTTTCTTTCAAGAAGAAATGGCGCGAATGGAAAAAAGCAGACTGCGCCCCATCAGCATTCTTATCAGCGACATGGATAACCTTAAGGGGATAAATGACCTGCACGGACATCAAACAGGCGATGCCGCGCTACAGCACATCGCAAATATTTTTAAGATGTGTTTTCGCTCAGAAGATATCATCGCGCGGATCGGTGGGGATGAGTTTTCAATTCTACTGCCAAATATCAGCGCAAATTTAGCAAAACAAATAAAGCAGCGTGTGCTTGAGCAGGTCGCTCTCCACAATCGATCAAACAGCGATGATATGCAACTAAGTATCTCAATAGGATGCGGTACCGCGCATAAAGGCGATCTTCTGACAGATGTATTCAAACTGGCAGATAAACGCATGTATAAAGAAAAACAAAAGAAAAAGAAGGTCAGTAAATGAATTCATAGAGAAAGCCATTGTAAAAATCCAATGGCTTTCTCTTTATTCCTTCTTCTATTCCGGCGGACTGGTTTTAACCGTCGGCTCTTTCTCAGAATTCATTTTTCCTGCTGGTTGTTTCTCGACGGGTTTCTTCGCAGGTGCTTTTTTTTTACCGCCGATTTTTTCACGGTTGGCTGCTTGATTGCTGCAACTTTTTTAGGTGAGGGTATTTTTCCTGCTGGTTTAACTTCTACAATATCATTTTCTTGCCCCGGTCCCACTGGCATAATGATCCACAGAACCAGGTAGATCCATAATCCTCCTAATCCGATAAACGACAATAATACAAAAGCTAACCGGATCGCGGTTGGGTCTACATCGAGATATTTTCCTAAACCGCTGCACACACCAGCGATCATTACATCTGATTTATTTCTATAAAGTCTTTTCATTGGTCACACTCCTTCATTCTTATGTACGAAAAAAAGGGCGCTCAGGTTGCGGGTTGAATATTTAATACAGGGCTGCTGTAATCGCTTTCAAATATTCAAGCGGTGATCCACAGGTATATCCCAAAGGAGCTTTTGGTTGTTCATAATTAAAAACGTCAAAATATAAAATGTCTTCTGTGTCTTGATCCTCATAAGTGACTGAGACCATACATAATTTACTGCCGTTCACCTGTATTTCATCAAGCAGACTTGTCTTGATTGCCTGGCCCTGTGGTCCCAAAAGCCATGGAAGGCACGCGCTTTCTTCTGTATCTTCATCGCGTGGGTCAAATCCTATTTTGATGGGGTTTTCTGGTGAAAATCCATACGTCGAATCATCTGAATTGACACACACACCTTCTGGTGCCGCGGTTGGTTCTGTAAGAGATGTTTCTAAAAAACTGAGCTGTGGTGACCAGGTTGGATAGGAATCTTCCTGAGGAAGATCAGTCAGCCGGTTCAAACCGGCGCCATTCGCACTGATTATAAAAATGTCGGGGTTTCCTTCCATGTCAGAAGCAAACGCGATCGCCTGGCTGTCAGGAGACCAAGACGGCACTTTAACAATGGATTTATAGTGGGTGAGCTGAATCAGACCTGATCCATCTGTATTCATCACATACAAATTGGCAAACCCATCCCGCTTGGAACTAAACGCGATGCGCTTTCCATCTGGTGACCAAGCTGGATTAGAATCCTCCGCGGGATCATCTGTAAGCCGAATTAATTCTGTGCCATCTTTTCTCATCTTATAGATTTCTTCGTTGACATCTCTTTCAGAGGCAAAAACGATCCATTCTCCATCTGGAGACCAATCCGGTGTAAAATCTTGGGCGGATTCATTTGTCAAGCGAATAGGGTTGCTTCCATCTGTGAGTATCGTATAGATTTCTTCGTTCCCGTCACGGTCGGAGACAAATGCGACTGTTTCGCCATCTGGAGACCAGGAAGGCAGGATATCAATAGCGGTGGTATTTGTCAATTTAGTTAGATCTGTTCCGTCAGGATTGATGATAAATATATCCGGGTATCCATCTCGGTCGGATGTAAAAGCAATCTTATCCCCATCTGGCGACCAAGCAGGAAATACATCTACCGCGGGATTATTGGTCAATCGGCTAACCGCAGTACCATCAGCATTCATCACATATATTTCTAAACTGCCATCGCGATCTGACTGAAAAGCAATGCGCCC
>SDBT01014907.1_pt1 | contig 12366 bp, 17 predicted proteins | sample 2277101 | NCBI WGS metagenome assembly SDBT01 (sample SAMN10404973, study PRJNA504765) | marine sediment metagenome | isolation source: marine sediment core GS10_PC15, 103 cmbsf | place: Arctic Ocean: Southern Knipovich Ridge | collected 2010
GTGATCACTCGGGTGGCTTGCTTCAGCCGCGCTACCTTCTTGGCGCTGACTGTTGCGGTCAGCGGGCTGATCACGTTCGGGTAGCATTCCAACACGCGGGCGAGGTCGAACACGCTCTCAGCGACCACCAGGGGCGTGTCGGCGTCGGCCCACTGCTCCCCCAGCCAAATGTGTGCGTTCGTCTGGCCCTCGTACGGGTACATTTTATAGGGGATCGTCTGCTCCCACTCCTCGCCGCCGCAGGGTAGGCAGGTCGCACGCCCATGCAACCCGCGCAAACGTTTGCGCCAATCTCGAATCGGGAACAGCACCCGCAGCCGGAAGGGGTCGAATCGCATATCCAGCTTCGCCGCGACCTCGAACGGCATCCGCCGCTCTTTCAGGTATGGGTGGACTGTGGTGGGTGGCCAGTAGGCCGGCTCAAATGCGTCGCACAGCCACTCGGGGTACAGGTGGGGCGCGGCCTTGTCTGTGAATTGATCCTCGTACGGCTCCGGCAGATCTGCCAGGGGCTCATTGTCTTCGGCGGCGTAAACCAGATCCGCGGCGGTAGCGAAATCGAAGCTCAGGCCCCGGTGCTTCAGCCTCAGCATAATGTCGTACTGGGCGCCTGATTCTCCGCAGGCTAGGCAGTAGCACTTGCAATCGCCGGGCCCGATCTTGACCCCGAACGACGGGCGCGAGTCCCGCCCTTTCTCGTGTGTCCACGGGGCAAACGGGCAAGGTCCGTGTATCCACTCGGACCCGGGGATCGTTTCAGACTTCGATCCCAGCGCCGCCAGCCACTGCTCGATCTGCTTCGGCTTCATCTGGCTCCTCGATCAGCTTAATGGAGAATTCAGCCACCGAGCCGATGTCGCAAGTGGACCCGGCTGTAATTGCGCTGAGCAACATGGTCACCACGACCGCGGACTTGATGTCCCGCAGCAGCGAGATCGTCGTATCGGGTTGCTTCGATTTTCTGAACATCATGGTTTCATTCTCCCTTCATTCAGCTCCGCGTACTCCGTCTCGTTCAAACGCTCCGGGTACTTGCGGAGGCGCCATGCCTTCCACGCTTCAAGCCCGAGCCCCAGCGCCAACACGGCGGGGAAAAACCCGCAGCCTATCCCGAGCGCCAGGCCCAGATTCTGGCTGATCCACTCACTCATCCGGGTCCGCCGCGTGACGCTTCAGCGCGAACTTGCGGTTGCCTGTGCGCTCCGTCTTCGTGAATTTTTCAAACGACTTCTTGGGCAGGTAGCTGCGCAGGTCGGTGATCCCGAACTTCACCAGCGCCAGCAGCTCTTCCTTCGAGAAATTCTCCTCGATCCATTTCACCAGCCCTTCCTTGTCGATCACCGTGGTGTTGTTCGCGGACTGGCCCAGGGTAGCGACGAAGGTGTCACCGCGGGCCGTGGACTCATCTTCGGCCACTGCGCCCTTTTTGTAGCCGAGCCCGTCGCGCATCGCTTTCTCGTCTTCCACGTAGCGGGCCTGGAGTAGGGACAGCTCTTTGTAGGCCTTCGAGTCTGTCAGCTTCTTGTGACGCTTTTCGATCTCTTCCGCGAGACCTCCCAGCGAGTCGGCCGCGAGACTAAAATCAAGCGTCTCGCCTTCGGTGATCTCGTCATCGATCACGGGCTGCATTTTCTTGGTCTTGCCTTTGCTCGTGTGGATTGTCGCCATTGCTATTCTCCTTATGTCGTCCATTTGCCTTCTGTATCGGCCAAAAGGGGGGTCAACTTGAGCCCTGTTTAGCCGGACCCCGCTTATTTTGTCACAAATAGGTCAAATCGTCGTCTCCGTCCTCATCGAAATACTCCGAAAAATCCATTTTTTTGAAGTCCCAGTTTGTGGTGAACTCGCCCTTCTCACCGCCCCGGCCCTTCTGGATCTGCACCAGCTTTCGGTGAACCGTCTCCGGCGTATCCGCCTGGAAGATGCCCAGCAAGATAGAGGACACCATGAAAATCACATCCGACCCGTACACGTCATCCGCGGTCACTGGATCATCCTTCTTCTTTTTCGACGCGCTCCGGTTGTATTGCCAGCTCGCTATGGACGGCGCGATGGGGCACAGGATCGTTTTGATCTGATCGGCCACCGCGTCGATCTTGCGGAACCGGTCCAGCCTCGTGTCTTCGTGCTGGATCAGGTACGCCCCATCGAGATAAATCACGTCGGGTTTCAGGGATCGGGTGACCGCCAGCAGCTCCGGCACCGTCGTCGCCATCCCAGCGTCGAGGATCCACAGCGGCTTCTGCATTTTCTTGGCGTCCGTCAGCTTCGTGATCATCTGCTTCCGGTCATGCGTCGTCAGCTCGCCCAGCTTCAGGTTCATGTTCGGGACGTGGGCGTACATCGACGCGAGCCTCTCGCGGATCAGGCGGCCCTCCATTTCGAAGGTGCAGAACATCACGGTTTTGTTCTGCTTTTCCCATGCGTAGAGCGCCGAGTACAGCATCATGAAGGTCTTACCTTTCTGCGGCCGGCCCACGTAACTGACCATGTCTCCCTTCCGAACACCCCCGATCATTTTGTCGAGCGTCGGCCAGCCCAGATCGATTCCGATATCCGTGCCCATTTGCTTCGCGGTGTGCTCCGCCATGACCGGCGTGATCGCGTCGCGGAAGTCGAACAGGTTCGCGGACTTCTCGGTCCGGAGCATCTCCACGCACTTATCGAACATGAGCGACACCGCGGCCCGCGGATCCTTGGCATCGCCCTTCAGCATCTTCGTCACGTCCTGAACGCTGTTTCTCAACCCCAGGTCCATGTAGCGCTGCTTCAGGTGTTCGAGGTAGTAGCTCGACGGCTCCGGGGGCTTGTCCAGTTCCGCGTCCGTGTGGGTCTCCACGGTCTCCAGCTTCGGCAGCGCGCCGAATTGCAGGACGTGTTTCGCGACGTAGCCGGCAGCCGGCGATTCCCCCGCGTTGAATAGGTGGCCGGTTTCGCCTGCTGCCAGGTACTCAGCGAGGTCTCCCTCTTCGCAGAGTGCCGCCAGGAATCGGAGCCCGATCGAGGATTTCATTCGGCCACCTTCAACCTTGGATACCGCTTCTTATCCGCGAGCAGTTCCGCCAGTGTCTCTCCGTACACGACTTTCAGCATTTCCAAACTCCGGATGTAGGCGATCGTCTGGCGCCCGGCGGCTTCCCGCTCCATCAGCAGGGAGGTCACTTCTCGAACGAACCAGTCCGGCTGTGCCCCGGCGCCGATGCAGAGGTCGGGCAGGAATAGAACCGAGCAGGTGGCAGGCGGTGATTCTTCGATCGGCCCGATCCGGGTGATCGCTTGCGAGGTCGGCCGAATCCTTGCATCCACGAAATTCCGAACGAGTGCCCCGGCCATCGCCTGCATTCTGGTGTTGACACCGTTCACGGCCCCGAGGTACAGGAGGCCGCTGACGCCGCGATCTCCGAGCTTCCGGTATGCGGCGGCGTACTTAACTTCCTTCGGCCCTACGTGAGGCGCTAGCGGCTGCCAGAGCCACATAGCCTTGATCCCTGCGAGGCGGGAGTACATGCGGACGTCACGGATCAATTCTCCGTGCGCCTCTTTCGTCAGCGGTGACCCTTTGTCCCAGGGACTTTCAATCACTCACCATTCTCCCCAACCGTCGTCTTCGTCAGACGCAAACGTTTGCGCGGCCTGTTCGGTCGCTTGTTCGGTGACCCACTGTAGCACGCTTACCTTGGCTGCCAAGATGTACCCGATGCTGGGTTTTTCCGGCGGATCCGCTTTCTTCATGTGGGTCTTCAGGTACGCGGCGAGGATCTCCCATTTTGAAACCGCTTGCACGATCGTGAAGATCCCGACCTCGGTATCTGCGCATGCGTTGCAGAGGTCGCGGAGCTGCTTCAGCTCCTTCGCGATCAGCGGGGCACGGTATCCGAACCCGCCCTTCACCCAGGCGACCTGAAACACCTTCTCCAGCTTCGCTTTCGTGGGGTTGTCGCGGGCTGCATCCATCGCGGCGAGTAGCCCCTCTTCCGAGAAACGCGATTCTGCTTTTTCGTCATTCGCCTGAACGATCCCGGAAACGTTCGTGGCCCAGGATTTCATTCCGTTGGGTTTGCTCATCTGTTCCTCCGTGCCCGCCGCCCCATCAGTCTGGTATTTAGTCTGATCTTCATCATGAATGGGGAGTGGCCCCCCCGTGGTCTCCCCGGGCGGACCAACGGTGGTCTCCCCAGGTGGTCCATTTTCGGTGACCAGTCGAACGTGCGTAATCGTCTTCCCTGCAAATATGTGCTGCTCTGTCTCGATCAATCCCGCTTCCCGGAGATGTGCAAACGATCGCCTAACTTGTCTTTTGTTGAGCCCAGTCGCGGTAGCAAATTCTTCGTGGCTAGACGCGAACCACTTCTTCCCGTGCCACTCCACCTTCGCGTATCTGGAGCAATAGAGGATGTGCTGAAGCAGCCACGCCGACTTCGCATCAGGCGCAGCGTCCATAATCTCACTGGGCTTCGGCATTTTTGCCATGTAGTCAGGCTCCTAATCGCCCACCAGGCCCCGGCAAACCGCCCCAGGAGCGATGTTCTGCCCTGGGAGGCATGCCGGGTAGGGGTTCAGCCTTTAGGCGTCATAGCCGGGATCGTCGTCGGAATCGCAGTCTCCGCAGTCGCAGCCCGAGGCGCAGTCCGGATCATCGTTCTCCAGCAGAGAGGCGAGGTTGAACTCGCCCGAGGTCTCGGCAGCCGTGAAGATGAACTCGGGGTGGGCTTCCCTGTACTTCGAGGTCAGCAGCGTCGCAGCTTCGTCCCGGAGGAGGTCAGCCTTGGCCTTCGCGGCATCGAACGCCTCTCTCGCCAGCTGGAGGTCTTCGGCGTATTGGTCTTCGATCTGCACGACGTTCGCCGCGACGTTCGAGTCCGTGTCGGCGATGTACTTGGCCGCGCTCATGGGGCCGTGTTGCTCGCCCGCCTTCTTCGCGATCTGGTCCGTGATGGCCGTGTGCAGCTGCGGGGCGGTCAGGACGATGCAGCCCGGGCTGATATACTGAATCAGCCATTCGAGGATTTTCGACCCGATCTTCACGTTGTCGAGAGCCTCCACGACCGTCGCCCGCAGGATCTGGTTCGTGTGGTAGGCCACGGAACAGCTGGCCCGCACGGCCATGCCGCCGTGCTCGGCCGCGAACTTCTCGAACGGCAGCGGCTTGAACGCGTCGTTGATCTCTTCCGCGGTGGCCTCATAGCCCGGCGCGGCAGCAGCGCGGAAACGCCCCAAGACCGAGAACGGAAAGCTCCCGCTGATCTCGTCGCGATCGAAGTCGCGCGCTGCTTTCAGGTAGAGGCCCAGGGCCACGTTCCCGTTCTTTGCGACGACGATGTACTTCTGATCTGTTCCGTTGTTCCCAGAAATGCGCTCCATCTTTACTTCTCCTTTGCGATTTTAGCCTTCACGGCCTTGACGACGGCCGCACTCACGGACGCCTGTGTAACCTTTGGATCACCTAGCCAGCCCATCCCGCCCTCGTTCACCTTGTGCCCGGAGGCCTGGAATAGAGCCACCATCGCCGGATGCAGGTTGGCCTTTGTTAGGTGGTGGGAACCGTAACTCTTCGCGATATGAGACGCAAGTATCAGCGCCTGCGACCACGTCACGCCGCTGAATAGCATCGTCTCGTCGATCCGTCCAGGCCGGTACAGCTCTTTCGGGAGGTCTCTTTTGCCGTTCGTCGTCATGATCGTCAGCACGCGAGTCCGATGCTCCTGCAACCACCACAGCAACTCGCCCAGCACGTTCTTCGTGATGGATTCACCGGTCGGCCCCCCGGACCCGCCGAAGATCTTCTCGACCTCGTCGAGCAGCAGGACGCAGGGCTCATCGCGATCGACCTGCGCAAGCGCTTGCACCATCGCCTTCTCGGTCTCGCCCACGTATTTGTTGAAAAGGCTTCCGCAGTGCAGGCGGTACGCGGGGATGGACAGCTGATCCGCGATCCACTTCGCCGCCATCGTCTTGCCCGTGCCCGGCAGCCCTTCCAGCAGTAGGCCGCGAGGGCGCAGGCGATGGTCGGTCTCATCGATGAAGAATGGCAGCTCGGCCTTCGCCCAGCGCCTCAGCGGCTTCTCTGGCATGTAGGGGCCCATTTCCGCGTCGATCTGCTGCAGCCCAGCGGGGGCAGGAAACGAGGTTCGGCGAGCGTCCGTAAGGGTCTCGCGGGTGATCTCCCCGTGCATCGCGGACGCTAGCCGCATGAGCCAGGAAACCTCTTTCAGCGTCAGCCCCCCCAGCGCGGGGATCACTTTCTCGACGTTGTCTTTCCCCACGATCTTCCGGACCACGTTCTCCACCAGCCGTGGGGGTGTCGGCATCTCGCCCGCGTCGTAGAAATTGGGCGGCAGCACCTGGGTGGGGTTCACCACGACCACCGACACTTCGCCGGTTTTGTAGTGTGCCTCTAACTTTTCGAACGTATTGTTGTCCGGCAGCTTGATGCCCCCCACCACGTAGAACGTGATCCCGGCAGGCAGCTTCCCGGAGGGTAGCTGGCCAGAACATCGCTTCGTATCTTTTCGGCCGGCAAGGCTATCGATCACCATTTTCGACGCCAGGGGATCCCGTGTCGTCACGGTGATCAGCGGCAGCCGGGCGCGTAGGGCGTTCTCTAGCATTTAGCCTGTGCTCCCGTCTTCGTAGAGGGCCGGCGGGTTCTTCCGATCGGCGCAGGATCGCTCACAGTACACCACGAGGCAGTCCACGTTCTGATATCCCCCGGGGGGCAAATCGTGATAGCCGTCCGCATCATTGCAGAGGTAGCGGCCACACGTCGGGCACCGGGGCTGTTCAGTTTCTACGTCCATATCATCCCGTATCGGTCAACGGTCTGAGAACTTTAGCACGGCGTTCCGCGGGAGTAAAGAAAAAAGGCCCCGGTTTCCCGAGGCCCAGAATCCTACGTCTCTCTGACTAAGCGCTACTCGCCAGCGTAGTTCGAGAGCACTGCGACTCCCGACGTATCCGCCAGCGTCTGCAAGAACACAGCGATCAGCGAGTTGTTGTCTGCCATTCCCGCGAGCCAAATCTCGATGCCCGCGGCCGTTGCCGACACGAGGATCGTCGTCGCGGACGTGGTCACGCAGTTCGAAATCGCGTCTCCACCGTTCACGCCGTCCGGATCGACGGTTCCGCGCACGTTGCGCGCGATGGCAATTGGAGTCACGCCGATTGCCACGGCCAGCCTGTTGACCGCGTCGAGGACTGTCAGCTGCGAATTCTCGATCTCCGTGATGATCGCCGTGGCGCTGTCGAACGTCACGCCCGTGGTGTTGGACGAATTCGCGGCCACGTCGATATCGATCGCGGCGATGGTTCCCGCGGCTCCAACCGCGCCCGGACCGTCATCGACCGTACCGGCGCCGATCAGCACCAGAATGGCGTCGATCACGTCGAGGATCTCCGCGTAGTTGTCCATGATCGTGTCGAACGAGGTGTCGCCAGTCACGGCTGTGAAGCTGTCCGTGTCGTCGAAACCGTCATCGGTCACGATATCGGTCGGTCGCCCAATCGCCTGGACGTAGTGGGTGCCCGTGCCGGTGTCCGTGATATCTACGACTGCGCCCGACGGATCGAGTGCCGCTGCCTTCGTTGCGGACAGCTTGTAAGTCGTAGCGCTGATCCGCTTGACCCAGTAGTTCGTCGCGGTCGCGAGACCCGCCGGCAGCGTGTTCGAGGTCGTCAGCTGGTACGGACCGTCGCCAGTCTTGAACGACTCGTCTGCCACGGCCACCAGAGTGATCACGTCACTCGTCGCGCCCGTGAAAAGGATGCCCTTGGCTCCACCCGTACTGTCGGTGATTGTGCCGGCGGACGGATAAGTGGCCGCTGCCGAGAGCGCCGATGCGTGGAAAATCAAAAGGTTGCGGACGATCGCGCTCAGGCTGTCGCCCTTGGCGTCTTGGAGTTTCGCCTGCCCGCTGAAATGCTTCGAACCAATGCGTCTGTCTGCTGTGAGTGCCATTTTTTTCTGTCGCTCCTATTCGTTCAATGTGAGCGCCAGCTCTGGAAACCCCAGGCCGGCGACAGGTCAGGTCGAACCCCTCCGCCCCGACATTGGAATCTTAGCAGCCCGCTACGGCAGCGACCAATAGACCATTTTCGAATTTCCGGAAGCCCCCACGACCGTCATGAACTGAGGCATCGCGTAGATTACGCTCAGCCCCCCGCCTTTACCAGACTCGGCTGCGAGGTGGATCGATTCGTCTCCCAAACTATTCGTCTCGCTAGGCATCGCGGCTTTCATCGTGGCGTACGTGTGCGTCCCGCCGCCGGCCGCCGCGGTGATATCGACCGGATTTAACAGCCGGTGGGCTGCATTGTGGGTCAGGTGTAGGCTGATCGTGTCGTCATCGATGACCCCCACGTGATAATTCGTTGTCGAATCAAGGCCTTCGGGCAGCGTCCCAGACGTCCCGAGGTGATAAGGGCCCGCTCCCGGCAGGTGCCCGTGGGCTGTGTCTGTGATCTGGTTCAGCGCCACATCCACGTCGCCATCCACGAAGGTCAGGTTGGGGAACCGCCCCGCGCGGACGTAGAACCCGTCCGACATGACCATGAACGCGATGAACCTGTGGGAGTGGTGCTCAGATTCAAAGCTGGGGCGCGTGATGATCGTGTTCGCGTTGCCCACCACGGCATTCACGTGAGACGACAGGGTCACCGCGGTGATCTGTTTCACCTCGATGATCTTGCTGCCCCAGAAGTCGCCTCCCACGGCCTGCGTAATCGGATGTGCCATCAGTCACCTTCCCAAAGTCTACGGCAGCCACCAGTAGACCATCTCCGACGTCGCGGCGTCACCCCGGACCGTCATGCGATCAGGAGCGGAAATCACCTGCACCTCGCTTCTGGTCAACGCGGCGGTCAGGTGAACGGCTTCCTGGCCAGCGGTGTTCGTGGCGGTCGGGTTCGCCGAAGGCATCGCGCCGATCGTGTGAACGCCTCCCGGATACTGGCTGGTGATCACGAGGTCGGTCTGAGCCGCCTCGCCGGTCAGCGTATCGGGCACCGTCATCACCAGCGCGGTCACGACCGACGGGGTGAAGGCCCCCTCGTTCGAGGCTGAACCGCTGACGATGATCGGATAACCGACCTGAAAACCTTCGTCGAGCCAGCTCCCCACGGTCCGCGTGAACGTCCCCGGAGGTCCAGCGCCGATCACCACGGACGTCGAGCCCGTCATCTCCGGCCTGGAAATATTCACGACGTCGCGAGCCTGCTTGGCGGCCACCTGGGTCAGGTGGAACGTGATCGTGTCGTCGTCCACCACCCTAATGAAGTAATCCGTCAGCAAGTCCAGCCCGGTGGGCGGCAGCACGGTCGCGGTCGCGGTCAAGTCGGTCTGTGAGCCCTCAGGCGTCAGCGTCTCGGCCACGGTGAGCACCAGATCGGTCACGACCGTGACGGTCAGCGGCCCATTGTTCGATGCCGAACCCGCCAGCGTAATGGTCTGATTGACGGCAAAACCCTCGTCCAGCCAGCTTCCGGCGTCGCGTGTCAGCACTTCGGGCGCGGTGGTGATGACGATGCCTGGAGTCCCAACGATCGCGGGGGCAGCACTCCCCAACTGGTACGGGCCGTCGCCGGTACTGAAACCGTGAGCCGTTTCCGTGATCTCATTCTCCGAGGGGCTGAAGTCGGGAGCGATGAACGAGGCGCCCGAGTGATACCCGGGCTTCAGGTAGAACCCGTCCGCCAGGATCTGAAACGCCAGAAACCGGCGGTTGGCCGGACGTTCGAGTACGGTGGCCGCAGCGGCAAATACCGCGTTCATGCGAGCCGACAGCGTCAGCGCGACTGTCTGCTTCACCCCAATTAGTTTACTGTCCCAGAAATCGCCGCCGGATGCCATGTTTCCCCCTACGTGTCAGTGGTGCCGAGTGCTGTCGCTACGGCTTTCGCCAGGTTGTCGTTCAGTCCCGCCAGCTCCCGGGTCAGTCTTGCATGTTCCTCGGGGGTCGGATCTCGCCCCTCGTCAATCATTCCCTGGACTTCGTCTCGGTTTTTCAGCCAGCGCGCGCCCAGTGCTGGAATCATAGCAATGATCGGGCCAGCAGTCTTCACCAGCTCCAAAAGCAGCTCAACCTGCTGCGGGCTCATGGATCCACCTTCGCGGGTCCGAGTAGGTGGATCTCTGATATCGCCACGGTGATCACCCTAGCTGCAAATGCGAAACGCCTCTCAGCCGCTGCCCCGGCGAGTGGTACGCACGCGGGGTGCGGGGGTGGCGCCGGGTCGAACACGGTCTCAGGCGACTGGTAACACATGGCGATATCGATCTCATTCAGCACGCCCGACACCCGGTAGGCTACGGCCTGCATTTGGATCAGGATATCCGGCCTGGCTTGGCCGGCGGGGCTCATCGCCCAGGCCACCACCCCGGTCATGAGCGTGATCCACTGGGACTTCGCCTCGATGTACTGCTGCTCCGGGGTCGCGCCGCTGCCTGGCCCACTCGCGCAGCTCTGCATGGCCAGCGCCGCGATCATCAAAATGGCTATCGCCCAGTGTGCTCTCACGAAATTCGGCATCGTGCCCCCCTCTGCTCACCACTTTAGCGCAACTGCCTGCTCAGTACGACCAAACGCGAGGCCTGGGGTGCCGGGCGCCGGGCGAGATCATATCGAGATGGATGAATCTGGCCGGGTGCGGTCCTGACTGCTTGACCCCGATTCCGGTGAACCCGAGATTGAGGGCCGCGTGTAGTACGTCCACAGCGGCGATCCCCGACACCCTGATATCCACGGTCACGTTGTGGTTCGATGTGATCGTGTGGGGGCCTGTGAGGCCTGTCGCGGATACTTCGGCGTTGTACTTCGGGCAGCGGTAGCCGCTGGAGATTGTAACGGCCCTGCCGACCCGTTTCCGGAGGGTCTCTAGGATTCGGATCGATCGATCCGAGAATTCCATGCGCTCGCAGCCACAGCTGCATCGCAGCTCGTCCTCATTGAAATGTTCGGTTATCTGCCGTGAACTCATGCCGCCCTCTTCTCCCGCTTCTTGTATGGGCGGTAGTAGACGGCCAGCGCCATCAGGGCCTTCCCGCGCCTGCGCTCGCCGAGTTGAGGCACCCACAGCGTGAGCAGTTCAGCGTTCTCGTGGGCCTTGCAGCCTCTCCAGACCCATGCTTGCTTGCACCCCGCGACCTTCGCGCGTGGCTGGATCGCCCCGAAACCAACAATCGAGGTGAACCGGTTGAGGACGTCGAGGTCTGTGCTGGTCAGCTCCAGCTGGACGTGCGGCTTCCAGAAGGGCTTCGCTCGCTTCTTCAGGGAGATGCAGCCCTCGCCTTCGAACAGGCCGATGGCCCACATCATGTCAGCTGAAATTGTCATGTGGGCCACTATACCACAAAGGCGGCCCATCTAGCTGCCTGTGAACCACATCTTGATGCCCATGAAAACGGTGGCGATGAGCCCGCCGCTGCCTGCGCCCGATACCAGCGCCCGGCGATCGTGGCGGTTCATGCGTTTCTCGTGCTGCTCGGATCGCTCTTCCAGAGTCGCGAGCGTCTGCCCATGCAGGATCTGGCGCTCGCGGATATCACTCAGCTGGTGGGTGATTTGGCCCAGAACTTGGGTAGTAGCTTCGTCTGCCATCTCCGGGCTCCTATGGGGGGAGCGCTCCTCTAATGTAGCGGTGTCGCCGTCGGGGCGCACTAGCTGGCCGTTTGGCGTACGACGTACGTTTCCGTCCATTCCCGGTGAAGCCCGGCTCCCGCTTCGGAGGTGTAGACGATCGTTCCGGTGTCCCCGTTGGCCAGCGTCGCGGTGTCCGGAAGCGCTCCGTGATAGAGGCCCTTGAACCCGGACTGCTCTACGAACACGACAGGATCGGAGACATTCGCGACCGCGTCCCCGGCGGAGTCCAGCACCCTAGCGGAGACCGTCGCGCTCTCCACGAGCACGCCCGTGACCTTGTTCCGCAGGTTGATGGTTCGCATCACCATGTCGGTATTTTCGAACAGCACGTGGTCGTAGCTGGCCATCTGGATCCCCCCGCCCCCGAATGTAGCTGAGGCCTCTATGAAATATCTACTTTCCCATCCAGCGCCGGCACGATGTCGGACGCAAGCGTTTGCGTTGGATCCGTCTCGATCCTCGCGGTCAGAGCTGGAACCACATCGACCCGGGCTGTCAGCTGCACGTCCGTCACGGTGACCGTCCACGCTAGCGTATCTGTCCCATCCACGGCGTCCGTCACCCGGGCCGTGAAATTCACCACGTCCCCGACCTCGTTTTCGAGGGGCGTCCACGCGATGCTTCCGGTGGAGCTGTCGATCGTCGCGGTGTCCGGCGCCACATCCAGTGACCACACCAGCGGCGCAGTGCCATCGGAGGCGGTCATCGTTTCAGCATAATCAGACTCGGCCTC
>SDBT01014908.1_pt1 | contig 12365 bp, 4 predicted proteins | sample 2277101 | NCBI WGS metagenome assembly SDBT01 (sample SAMN10404973, study PRJNA504765) | marine sediment metagenome | isolation source: marine sediment core GS10_PC15, 103 cmbsf | place: Arctic Ocean: Southern Knipovich Ridge | collected 2010
CTACGGTATTGAACCTCATGTATTTCTTCTGGATTTGGTTGAAATGGAGAAAACGATTGCGTCAAACCCATTTCCAGAAGCTGAATCCGAGCCAAAAACACTGCACATATATTTTTTGGCTTCCGTACCAAAAAATCCAGATATGAAAACACTTGAACAAATTAAGCAAGATAGCGAGCGATTTTATCTCATGGACAAAGCTTTCTATCTATATGCACCCGAGGGTGTTGGAAGATCTAAACTCGCAGCGCGAGTCGAAAAGTCGCTCGGTGTTGCTGTGACAGCGCGGAATTGGCGGTCTGTCTGCAAAATAATGGCTATGGCAAAACAATGTGGTTAACAGCGCCCAACAAGTTGCTTAACCAGACGTCAATTCTGCTGCGCTCCATTGCCGCCGGTGAGCTTAGACGTTAGGTAGTGAAAATATGTTTTCGGGGAAGTTTATCGTCAACAAAATACCCTACGTACCAGGTATTAGATTCCTTATTTTATATTGAAAAAACAATACAAAAATTACTTTCAAATTATCCCCGTTTAATCCCGCGAGCAAATCACTACTAAATGTTATGATTCTAACATGTAGTTAATATTAGTATTATGAAAGTTTTGTTTTATTAGGGACACGGGAATCGAACCCGCGTCCTTTTTTTCAGGTTACTTAATTCTCGATCATTTCTCCTTTATTGAGTCTTTGATTTTCTTCGCAAATGGATTATTTTATTAATGATGATAATCCACCTACCCTTTTTACACGTAATTTCAAATGCCCAATGATGTTTCTTATAACCAGCTTATTTCACTTCGAGGATCATCAACCAAGTGCCAGGCACTTCTGGGATCGCATGTATCTGAAGGTAAACTTATACTAATACAAAGGGCGGTTTAAAAGTGTGACGGGTGGCGGGCAAGCACTTTCAGGCAGGTTGCGTGTAGACTTATCACCGCTTTCTCGGTATAGCTCGAAATATAACTTGCCGTTTCCATATTTCCATTCAAACACTCGCTCTGTATTCGATAACGTTTTCCTCATCGGGGATCATACCGCCTTTGCGAAGCATTGCCTGCACTGCCGTTTCCATCGCCTGCCGAATCGGATCTACATTCGCCCGCGCATATACCGCTGTAACAGACAGAGAGGCGAGTTTATGCCCTAAAGCATAAGAGATAGTGAGTAGGGAAGCGCCCGTTATAGACATCCAACTCCCGAGCGTCCGCCGTAAATCATGCATCCGCACATCTTCCAAACCTGAACCTTTCAATACCCTATTCCATGCTTTTTTTGGCTCCACCAAGTGACCGCTTTTTGAAGCCGCTGAATAGAATACCCAGGGGCTTTCCGGGTTGGTTTTTCGTCGCCGGGTGAGTATTTCCAGAGCGGATTTCACAAGTGGGACCGTGTATGAAGTTTTATTTTTGGATTGCGCTGCCGGTATATTCCAGAGCTTCAAATCGAGACTCACATTTTTCCAAGCCATATTCAACACGTTAGACTTCCGTGCCCCAGTGAAGAGGAGCATTAGTAGGAAATCACGCGCAATTTCGGACGGTTCCGCCGAGACTGCAGTGAAAAACTTACCCAACTCTTCCGCCGATAGGTAACGCTCTCGGCTTTGCTCTTGAAATTTTTTCAGCTTAAAACAGGGATTCTCTCCTGTATATCCCCATTCCCGCCCTTTCTCATATAAAGATCGTAATAGGGCAAAAGCCCGGTTAGCTTGATGTTCCCCATTATCAATCCCCATACGTCCATGACGGTTTTGCACTTCTCTACGGTTTATAGTGGAAATCCTTCGATTCCCCCAATCGGAAAAATACAATCTGAACATGGACTCATCATAACGCCACGTCCGCTTGTGTTTTTTCGCATGGTGTTCAATGAACCGCTCGAAAAGTTCCCTAAGCGTTATCTCTGCTTTTAATCCCCTCCGCTGTTCTGCTGGGTTTTTGCCTGCACCTATCTCAGCATTTAATTCAGCCGCTCGCCTACGGGCCTGTTCGGGGAACACGATGGGATATCGCCAAGATATATATACTCTGGTGGCCCCCCTATCCTCCGGAACAGATAGAATGATTTCACTCCGGTAGGATGCACTCGCAGGATGAGACCGGGTGTTCCCGTGTCATAATATTGGTTATATCCCTTCTCCGGGAGTGGGAGGGAGTCAATACCCTTTTTCGTGAAATTTACCCGGTTTCCAGTCGTCTCATTTTTCATTCTGCCATAACTCCATCATACACCTGTCATACGCAAGGGAGAAAAAAAGATAGATGAATATACAAAGCCATCATAGTTGAATGTAATCGTATATCTTTGATTTGTCAATAGTTATATTAATAGATAATAACAGGGCATAAATAAGCAAAAAGGGGATACCACTCACTCGTAATGAGCAGGTCGCTGGTTCGATTCCAGTCGTTGGCTCCAGTATAAACAATAAGTTATATAATCTATACATTTCTAACAATCCCCATTTTGCCCAGTTTTTGGACAGTTCCTAAAAATTTATCCAATTCTTGGACGGCTTTTTTTGTGCGATGTGGTGCGAGGTGAGCATAACGTAAAGTCATTTTTATATCGTTCTGCCCCATCAGTTCTTTAAAAGTTGTTAAATCTATTCCTGCCATAACAAGATGACACAAATTGTACAAATTGTATAGGAGGATATACCCTTTTTTATGATTTCTCAATGAGTAGGCTTATCAAGTTAACACAGCTTTCCCCCCTCGCCCATCACCGAAGGGAATGGGCGAGGGGAACTATACTCCATTGTGCGGAGCTAACTTTATAAGCGGATTTTTTATTATTTCACTGTCAGCAGATTGGCTTACTTCTATACATAGCAAAATTTATCGATCAGCATGCAGAAAATACTTGTAAAAGAATTTGGAAGAGGTAATATTCGTTTATCAACAAGGTTATTGGGAATATCGGGTATAAATACTGTTTTCAACCAGAGGGGATTATATGATGTCTCAATACAATGACCGTTCTCTGTCACGCCGTGAAATGCTCAAATGGAGCGCTGCGGGTTTTGCGGGAGCTTCGCTTCTCGGAGGGCGAATAACCGAAACTGACGCTCAGAGCCAAAGACCAAATGTCATTCTCATTTATACCGATGACCAGAACTTCGAGCATATAGGCTGTTATGGCTCGAGGGTGTATACACCGCATCAGGATAGTATAGCCCACGATGGTATACGGTTTGACCGGGGTTATGTGACAACCGGGATTTGCACACCGAGCCGCTACGGTTGTCTTACAGGGCAGTTCCCGGGACGGAAACGTGCAGAATCGATTCCCGAAGGAGATCAGATAGACGTAGGTTTTAACACCGTTATGAAACCCGACCAGCAGAACATTGCACGTGTCATGAAGCAGGCCGGATATACTACAGGCATAGTCGGTAAATGGGATCAGAGAGGAGCAAGCGGCACGAAAAGTCTTCCGCAAACGGCTGAGTGGACAGATGCGTGGACTGCATCTGAAGGTCAGGCTGATCCACGTGATCCGAAAGTGTCGGAAATACTCCGTCATAATAACGACTGCTTTCGCAGAGCAATAAAATCACGCGGATTCGATTACGCCGAAAGTATTTATCCCGGAAATCCCGAAGGTTTCGCAAACCATGCGCTTAACATTCACAATATGGAGTGGGTTGTCCAGGGTGCGCTCGACTTTATCGACCGGAACAAAGAAAAGCCTTTTTTTCTATATATGACACCGACACTCCATCATATTCCGCATCCACAGGAGTCCCTCGTACAGTCTGATCCGCGGATTACTGCGGCGGGATATATCGATAAGGCACCTGACTGTATGCCTCCAAGAAAAGATGTTGTCAAAAGGGTGAAAGCAGCGGGATATGCGCCCGAAACCGCATACTGTACATGGCTGGATGATGGAATCGGAGCTGTTCTGAATAAACTCGATGAATTGAAATTGGCTGATGATACCATAGTTTTTTTTGTCAGCGACAATGGTACGCCGGCGAAAGGAACGATATTTGAGGGTGGTGTTCGTATCCCATTCATGGTGCGATGGAAAAGAAGAATTGCCGGCGGACAGGTTACCAGTAGCCTCGCACAAAACATCGATCTGGCTCCGACCATATTCGATGCATGTAACATCGAAGTGCCTTCGGATATGCATATAGACGGGAAGAGCCTGCTGCCGGTACTTCTCGGTCAGAAGAAATCCGTGCATGACGAGCTTTTCTTCGAAATAGGATGGACAAGGGCAGTTTGTACTGACCGGTGGAAATACCTCGCACTTCGCTATTCCATGGATGCACAGGAAGAAATGAAAAAACAGGGAAAACGATTTTACCATATGTCTGCTCTTGAGCCTCATCAGCATAATGTGCTGCTGGAGCACCCGAATTTCTGGGACCCTGACCAGTTGTACGATCTGAACGTGGATAACGATGAAGTGGTAAATCTTGCGTACGATCCCGCTTACGCCGATGTTCTTAATGATATGAAGACACGGTTGAAAGAATGGCTGGCTACGTTCGGAAACCATCCGTTCGGGGAGTTTGTCGGATAATATCAGCAGGAAGAAATGTTTAAATACTAAAATATAACGTAAATACGTAACTCATTGTTAAACAACTATATAAAAATGGCAAATTGTTTGAGCGGTATAGCTTCAACCAAAGAGGGTTTGTATTAATTTTAGAAATACATTCCACTACAGAGAAAGAATAAATTCGGTCAAATCGTTGATCTCTTGATCATTCAATTGTAAAGTTGATCCATGCTTGTCTCTTCTGTTATATTCTCTCAGCACTTTTTCCATTATGTTTGCATGACCGTCGTAGAGATATGGCGCTGTTCTCCATACCTCTATCAATATCGGGGTATCGAATTCACGGTTTTTCTCCCTATCTATACCGGTACCAACATTATATTTCTTCAGGTCTGTATACAGTGGCTCAAAATGGCATTCGGCGCATCCAGAATTTCTGAAGATTTTCTTCCCGTGTTTCGCATTTTTACTCAACTTCCCTTTAACAAGATATGGGCTTGGAACTTTTTCCAAAGACTTGAGATATGTATCAATAGCAACAGCATCTGCTTCCGGCCTTACCGCAAACTGGATATGACTTATACCGGCACGGACAGCATCTTCAGCTCTGGGTCTTACACCGGTAATCATTACCGGCGGTGTTTGATGCGATAGCAACAAGCTTTTGGTGTTCTTGGGATTACCTACACCATCATTCAGCAGATCCCAGTTCAAGGCATCAGTCCTTCCATCGGGATGACAACTTGCACAGCTCTGCCATTTCTGGAAACATAGATTCGCGTCATTAAAATACATCTCGCCTTTTCTTACTTTAGTCAACGGCTTATTAAATCCAAGAGCTGCCGATTTGACATCTGGTTTTCCAGTAGGATCTATATTTAAAACACCCAATGTGTCTGTGAAATATTCGGCCACATAAACCTTTGACCCTATAATGACCAATCCGCGAGGCCCGTTGCCATTAAGTTTGAGTCTTCGCCGCAATCCTACCAGGAATGTAAGATCGTTCGGTACATTTTCAGCAGCAGAAAATGTATCCGATACCGCCTTACTATATGCTGCCTGTTTAAGCTTTTTGTGGAATTCTGCACGGTCGATAACACTTATTTCATGTGTTCCGGCATGGGTGATACAGATGAAATCACCATTCGGTGAACAGGCAACTCCCCAGGGATTGGCAGCACCAAGATCAACATCATCTAAAAGAACTGTATTTATAAGTTTTAACTCAGAAACATCAATAACACTTAAAGCATTCGTATTAATCCAGCTACGGTTAAGTTGTGTGGTAGGAAGTTGATAATGAGCAAGTATATGGGTAACATACACATGACTACCATCGGGTGATACACATAATCCTTTAAGACCTGTAGAGCCGTTTGGAAGACGAATCATGGCAATGAGTCTATTATCTGTAGTATTGACAACCAAAACTACACTCGCCATTGCAGAATCAATATTATATATTTTACTCCTGATTCCCCTCTCCCCGGGAACCACATACGATGTATGCTTACCGATTTCCATATATCCGCCGTCAATAACATACTCATCAATTTTCCTAAAACCCGGAAGATGATTGGCAACAAACAGGTATTTACCATCCGGCGTAATATCAGCCGCTATCGGCTCGCGCATCATCGGAATCTTCGCAATTTCTTTATCCAAGGAAAGGTCAATAACAGAAACATTATTATCGAATCGGTTGCAGACATACAATTTTCTTTGATCCGGGCTTATAACAGGAGAACAAGGTGTATGGCCTACGGAAATTGTTTTAATAATCTTGCCATTATAAGGATCGATGACCTCAATTGTACCTTCTGATGAAGCAATGGTGACATACAGCTTAGAACTATCGGATGCAAGTGCCAGACCGCTGGGCTGACCCTTTAACGAGACAGTACCCACCACCTTTTCGGCTGTAATATCAAAAACGGCTACTTGTTTTGCGGTGGCTTCTGCTATATATAATGTTGTGCCTTTACTGTCTGCTACAAGAGAAACCGGTGAAATATATTCTGTACCGTCTTTCACGGTTTTCTTCGTATTTGTAACACTTGCACAACACATAAAAACAAAGCAAATACAAATATATATTACTCTCTTAAGCATGCATCTTTTCATAAAATTGAATTCCATAACATAAATCTCAATCTAGATAATTCCTCTACCTTACCTGCGTAGATATAGAGCTACTCTCAGCGGTCGTCATACGATTTCCCACCTTTACGGATTACTTCGCGATTGCGTAATTCAACCTGCTGACGCATCATATAGTTCCTCTGTCGAAGCTGGTCAATTAAACAAGCCTGAAAACCGTCCATATCCGCTCTCGGACGTTTATACAGTGTCTCCTGCACTTCCTGGATAATAGCCAGCGCTTCCATATAACTCGAATTATCTTTTCCTTTTAACTTTGCAAGACACGGACTTAGCACCGGACGGTCAAAGCTGATCTGCGCCCCCTGGTTTTTCTCATGATTTGTTAGCTCCATGAAAGGAACACCGGTCAATTCACTCAGGTGTTTAATTTGATTCATATCAAGCGGTGAGCGACCGGCAAGGTTATCCGGATAGGCGCAGGCATAGCTCGGGTAGTAGGGGGCATTAATGTCGATCCAGGTTACAATTCGGTCAAAACTTTCCTTTTCGAGTTTTATATTATTGTGACCTTCAAGGATCTTCTCTACTAAAATACTGGTATGCGATCCCCACGAGTATGGTTGTTGTATCTCAAATGGTCCAGCACCAATAGCTTCAATATATTTTTTCCGCCAAAGCTCGTTATAGGAAGTATTGAATGTATTTGTCCGATCAGCCGCAAGGTTCAAAACTTTTCCTGCATCTTTGCCATAATCATGACACTGCACGCATGATTCGTCAAAAACATGCTGTACTTCTTTCATGTAGTTGAATAAGCGTGGTTCACCGTGCCATCCTTCTAATTTACTTGGTTCTCTCTGAACAGCAACAGGCATTTTTTTACTCGCCAGTGTCGGGGCAGATGTTCGGCTCTCATGGCAACCGATACATCCTCTCGTTTCACCGGATTGCACTACAGTACCACTTCGCATTGACTGAATCATCATCCCATTCTCATCAAGCAACTGAAAATAGACAAAGGTTTCGGACGGGACACTGAAATATGCTGAACCGTCTTCCTCGACCGGTACAGTGCCTAGAATACGTTTATTGGAGAAATCGTGCCAGTTCATAGCAGGGCATTGCATCCCCTGACCGTACCAGGGCAGGTAATTCCAGAACCGCTTCTCCGGAGATTCAACCACACGCAGGTACTTTACCAAGCCGCGTTTTACTCCCTCCATGTGGGTGCCATTATATACATCGAAAACATATAAATCCCCGTCACTATTTTCGAAGTTGCGTTGTGGAGGAATGATAACCGGGCGTGGATGAGGTTTCAGCGGCATAGGGTCATAACAACCCGCACCCTCGACATGCAGACATATTTCATTTCCGAATATATCTATCAAATAAATACCCATTTCTTCGTCATTACCGGTCATGCGGGAACAGATGAAATACTTATCACTGAGAGCATAAGGGTCCTCATATCTCGGATATATCCCGATGGATGTATCACCACCCTCAATTCCAACATGATTTATCGCATCGGCTGGCCAGGTACGTATGACTGATTTTTTGCCATCCACTCCAAGACGGCGGTCAACAATGGAAAGCGTCCCCCATGGTCGGTCCTGGGAGGAACAGAAAATACAAAGTACCTGTTGAGTGTCTGGAATTATGCGCGCGTCAATCACACCACCGGAAGAGACCGTGTTTCTACCCCAATAGACCGCATGATTCGTTCCGTCAGGATTGACTGTCCAGAGTCCCTGCCCGCTTTCGTATTTACGGTCGACGTGGTCCCATCTGTCGTAGAGTATTTGTCCATCAGGCATAAGTGTTCCATGAGATTCATGAAGATTACTTCCACCAATCTTGTAAATATTGGCGCCATCAGCCTCCATATGGAAGAGGTTCGTAACGATGTGCCTGCCTGAAATGCTGAACTTCGGCTCGCGTGTGGACGAAAATATAATACTGTCGTCAGGAAGATACAGTGGGTCAATATCGGATACTCCAGCCGCAGAAGTGAGTTTTTTCAAACCGGTGCCATCAGTATTGATCTCGTAAATATGATAGTCGTCCTCGATGTTATAGCGCATTGAAAATATTATCTTCTTTCCATCAAAATAGACTTCCGGATCACGTAGTACACCATAATGTACAGTTAATAATGTTTTTACTTTACCATCATTGCTAAAATCGATTGTCTTAAGTGCACCTCCACCTTGGAAGCTCGATGTATTTACCTCGCCTGTCTGAAATATTGTAGCAGTATTATGATGATCGGGTTTATACTGGTTTCTTACCACAAAAAGAATGGGCTGATCAGCAACCAGAGGGTTAGAAACAAGCACTTCAAACTGAAAGTTTAACAATTGATCTACGAATTCTCTAATACGGTCCAGTTCCCCGATATTGCCTTGCACGAGGGATTGATCAATTTCAGAAAGTTGTTTTTCGTATTCAGATAGTCGCCTGAGGAACTCAGTGCTGCGTTTGAATTTCACAGGGAAGGTCTCTGTAATATCTTGGATAGCCCGTCTAAGAGCATTGGAATTGAATTGCTTCAGTAGAGTTTGAATTTCCCTATATTGTAAATGTTCTACCGTGGCAGTTGTATCGATATCATCTGGTTCTGCTGTTCCACCAAATAGCAGCATGAGAGTCATTAATAGCCATGATACAAAAACAATCGAGATATTTATTGAATACGAGGATGAGTTTCTTTCAAACATCACAATATATTGTTAATTTTTCAATTTTATTCGTGAAACATATATGCATTTCATATAAATCCGTTCGGACTTAGGATTAAAATAATATTGTATAAATAATCTTGAGTTAAATCAACACGTTTTTATTCAAATTTCGACAAAATATTTATTACAGTTTCATATTAAATACGAATATTAAAGTAGTTTTAACAAACATCCTAATAAAAATGGTGTGAGTTGTAAAAAGCAAGAAATTTTTTAATCACAGTTGTTGAGATGTATGTTCTCCCTCTCTTGCCCTGCAACAGAGGGAGATGACCACCCTTCACCACCTATAAAACTTTTTTGTTTGTGAATAATTCGGGTTAAACTTAATATTTATAATGTCGATGTAATATATATAAAGATAATTTAATTTCACTGCAAAAAGTGATTAAACAAGTCAAGCCCCAAATTTTCTGTAAATTCACTCTCCAATATGTATTTCATTGTTTTAGAAGCCTTGTGAAAAACCTATATTGAACTCACAAGGCTAAGCTATCAGCAGTAAGCTTTCAGCTTTGATTTTTAAATCATGATAATTAATAAATATAATACATACGGTTATTATAAATAAACTCTTGAGGTTCTTTTTTGCAGTTATTTTTTAGCTGATTGCTGACAGCTTGCTTTTTCACAGCTCTTTTAGTATTCAGGCGTTTTGGCCTGCCATATTATAACACCCTAATATATTATTATTAATTAAGATACCAAAATATCAGTAGTAATTATTGCACTAGTTTCCCCACAGTTCATGTTCAAATTTTGCCGATATTTTTCAAACAACTCTGTCTGGAATCTACCTTCAAAATCCTCAGGCACCATCAGTTCAATCCGTCCCACACGGGTCTTAAATGTGCGAGGCTTATAACCATTCCGGTAGCCGGTTCGCTTATCAGTTCGTGAATACGATTCAGCTTTAAAAAATGCCGTTAGCTCTTCTTCTATAATTCTCCGGTTCGTGAAACCCAATAAATTACGAAGAGGATCGTCTCCTTCATTGCATGATGTTTGTAAAATCTCAACAAGTTTAATATCTTGCTTGGGGTGAGTTATCTAACATCTCCTTTCATTCTTGGTTTATACATATTGGAGATGTTGAATATGGCTTACCTAATACACTTTGCCAATTTTACAGAAAATTATGGATGTAATCAAATAGTGATTTTAATATTTGACTTAAGTTCCGCTTGCGTGTATCTTTGTACAATTGGTTTTAAAAGCATTTTTCAAGGTCTTTCAGGAGGTAGTAACTGTGAAATTTTATGAGTTAAAAATATATGTATCATACGTAATATTATTATTGTTGGTTATGCCCTTGTCGCATTTGAATGCCCAAACATCTGATATTATTCAACAACGTTTATTAAGGCAAAGTGATCAGGGTACAGAGCCCAGAATTGAGGTGCCCAGTGTCGGTGAGGGTCCGTCCGGGTTGAGAAGTTCGGATATTCTTCCTGATGAGGTGCCTCTTTTTTATCCTGAACAATCTCAAATTTTGCTGGATAAAAGGATCGATCCCACCAAATATGTTGTTGGACCTGGTGATCTTCTTGGAATTTATTTGTGGGGTGAAATTGACAGAAGTTACCAGGTTCGTATAACCCCTGAAGGGTATTTGATAATTCCGGCAGTCGGATCGATAATGGTTGCAGACAAGACCATTGACGAGGTAAGGGAAATGGTCAAAAATGTTATTAACCAGAATTACGAAGGTTTATCAGTTTCAGTATATCTCACAGAACCCCGCCGCTTCAGGCTTTATGTGTCCGGATTAGTTTATATTCCTGGTATGCACGAGTCTCATGCAATTGAAAGGGTTTCAGATGTGATTGACCGTGCTGGTCTCATAATACCGGAAAGTGAATTGGATAAAGAAGATAGAATTCGGAGAATACAGGAAGATATTTCCTCAGGAACAGAGGGAACAGGTCAAACTGTAAGTGGACTGTCAGAATTAACCGGAATAACCGTACCGAAACGTGCAGGCGTAGTGGGGAGAACACGGGCGAGTTCACTAGGTCGTAGAGATGTTGTTGGAAGAATAAATATGATAGAACCTGAGGAATTATTTACTCTGGGAGAGAAAAGGGGTTCAAGCAGCCGTTCCATAATTATATATAGAAAAGATGAAAAAATTATTGCTGATTTACTTCGTTTTATAAAGCTTGGTGATCTGGATGCCAACCCCTATGTTAATTCAGGTGACCATATTGAGGTACCGCCTTATAAAGGTGATATTACCGTTTTTGGTGAGGTTAATGATCAAGGAATATACGAGTACAAAGCTGGTGATACCGTGTGTGATTTAGTGGGTTTTGGTAGCGGTTTGACTTCTGTTGCTGACACTGCAAATGCAGAACTTAACCGGTTTAGTTCTGACGGCCGTAGTTTTAATAAAATAGCTATAGACCTTTATGATGCTCTCTATGAAAATCCTGATGATCCCAAATACCTTCTCCATGAATCAGACCGACTTTATGTTCGGAAAAAATATGACTATAAAATCCTTTCTGATGTTACTGTGTATGGGGAAGTAAAATATCCGGGACAGTATGCTATTGAAAAAAATGTAACAACATTAAGCGAACTTATTCGTATGGCCGGTGGGTTTAACGGTGATGAAAATCTACGGGAAGCTAGGTTGATCAGGAAAAGTAATTTTGCAACAAAAGATCTGGAGTATGAGCGTTTGAAAAATTTACGGATTGATGAAACAACCCGGTTAGAGAGAGATTATCTTAGAAGTTATCAACGCACATTTGAAGGTTCGATAAACACCAATTTTGTAAAGTTATTTAAAGAAAATGATCTGAATTATGATGTTGTTTTACAGGATGGTGACATTGTTTACATCCCGGTTATTCGTGATATGGTTAATGTAATGGGATCGGTGAAAGAACCGGGCTATATAAAAATTAAAGATGGTGAAGAGTTTAAGTACTATATTGAAAAGGCTGGAGGCTTTAACTGGGATGCAGATAAAAGGG
>SDBT01014909.1_pt1 | contig 12365 bp, 9 predicted proteins | sample 2277101 | NCBI WGS metagenome assembly SDBT01 (sample SAMN10404973, study PRJNA504765) | marine sediment metagenome | isolation source: marine sediment core GS10_PC15, 103 cmbsf | place: Arctic Ocean: Southern Knipovich Ridge | collected 2010
GGCCATCACTTTGACGCCCTGCAGTCGATGTCCGCCAAGCCAATCCGGAAATGCCCGGAATGCGCCGGGCCGGTGCGCAAGCTGATCAGCGCCGCCGCGGCCGTCCAGTCCAAAGACTCCGCCGGTCGTGATTTTAGCTGCGCCACACCCTCCTGCGACCTGAACCGCCCCGGTTGCGGCCGTGGCATGCCCTGCCCGATGCGGCCCCGTGAAAACTGAGCCGCAAAACCGCTATCACCCCGTCACGCCGGAGATAGCCTCCCAACTCGTGCGCATCGTCGGCGAGAAGAACGTCGTCTATGCCGACCCCGAACGGCTCGAACCGTTCTCCCATGACGAGATCCCCGATCGGAAGTACGCCCACATGCCCGAGGCGGCCGTCTGCCCGGAGTCGGCCGAGCAAATCGCTGAGATCATGAAGCTGGCCAATCGCGAGCGGATTCCCGTCACGCCGCGCGGCGCCGGCAGCGGGCTGTCCGGCGGGGCGGTGCCCATCCACGGCGGCATCGTCCTGCTGACCGACCGGATGAACCGCATCCTGGAGATCGACCGGGAGAACATGATGGCCGTTCTCGAGCCGGGCGTGGTGACCAACGAGATCAACGAGCGGCTCAAGGAGTTCGGCCTGTGGTACGCGGGCTATCCGATGAGCCTGGAGACCTGCTACATCGGCGGCAACGTCGCCGAGAACGCCGGCGGGGCCAAGGCCGTCAAGTATGGCGTCACCGCCCGTTACGTTGTCGGCTTGGAGGTGGTCTCCCCGACGGGGGAAATCCTCCACCTTGGCGGCAAGCTCGTTAAGGATGTCACCGGCTACAACCTGACCCAACTGATGGTCGGCTCGGAGGGCACGCTGGGTATCTTCACCAAGATCATCCTCAAGCTCATGCCCTTGCCCAAGGTCTCGGTGGACATGCTCTGTTTGTTCGCCTCCCCAGCCGACGCGATCCGGGTAGTGCCTGCGATCATGACCGGCAGCGGCGTGATCCCGACGGCCCTGGAGTTCCTGGACCGCACCGCCGCCCAGGCCGCCTGCGAGTATCTCAACGAGTCCATCCCTTACCAGCAGGCCGGGGCGATGCTGCTGATCACCATCGACGGCGCTGACGAAGATCAAGTGACCAACGAATATGAGAAGATCGGCGAGGAATGCCTTGCCGCCGGAGCTATCGAGGTATACATCGCCGATAACCCCACGAATTCCGAGCGAATCTGGAAGGTTCGGCGGAACATCGGAGAGGCCTTCGGCGTCGCCACCCGGCATCAGAGCAACGAAGATCTCGTCGTGCCGATCGCGGCCATTCCGCAACTCGTAGCGGCCATGGAAGCCCTGGGCAAGAAATACGGCCTGACCGTTCCCTGCTACGGACACGCCGGCGACGGCAACATGCACACGCGAATACTGAAAGACCCCGACTGGCCGGAAGAAAAGTGGGAGCGAACGCTGCCGAAGCTCATTCACGAACTCTACGAGGTGACAGCCAGGCTGGGCGGGAAGGTCTCCGGCGAGCACGGCATCGGCCACAAGCGAAAGGACTACCTCCCGATGTTCGTCTCCCCCCAAGCCATCGAGATGATCCGGGCCGTCAAGCGGGCGCTGGATCCGAATAACGTCCTGAACCCCGGAAAGATTGTCGACCTGTAGAGGCAGCCGCCGTCGACCGGGAGATGTTCGCCCGTCTGACCGACAGGTTCGGCCTGGAGAATCCGTTGGCCTGAGTTGCCGGAGCAAATCACATGACTGGACACCACGTCGAAACCATCGACATGGGCGCCGTTGCCCTGACAGACGCGCGGGCGCTTGCCGAGCTGCGCTGCGCGATCTCGGACAAGCAAGATGTGGACGCCCGCGAGGAAAGGTTCCTCAGACCCGTAAGCTACCAAGGACCGGCGGAGCGTCGCCCACGGATACTGGTAATCAGGCGGGCCGAACGCATCGCGGCGATGGCGCAGGTCTCGGCCAGGGAGATTCAGACGTTGGGCGGGTGGATGACCGTCCTGGCCTTGGCGGCGGTGTGCTCGGCGCCGGAGATGCGCGGGCAGGGCTATGGCAAGGCGGTCATCGAGGCCGCCTTTGACCTGGCCCGGGATGGAACGTTTCCCCTTGCCCTGTTCCAGGCAACCCAGCAGGTTCGCCCGCTCTATGAAAAGCTGGGAGCCCAAGTCATCGACAACGTAACCGTCAACTCCCTGGCCGATGATCCGGCTGCGCTGGGGTTCTGGGACGAGGTGGCGATGATCTTTCCTGCCGATGCGCCTTGGCCAGCCGGGCCGATCGACCTGCTCGGGCCGGGTTGGTAGCGAAGCTCCCGGGGGCGCCGCCCGATTAATTCCTGACCGTCTCCGGCTCTTCCGGACGATAGGGACATCAGACAGTTATTGGAACGCAAGATGCCCCTATTCGATCGCAAATTCCGGGCGAACAAGCTTCGCTATTGTCTCCAGACGGGCCTGGCCGGCCTGGCGATGCTTATCATCCTGGCCTATCTCAAGAGCATTTCCAATGCTGCCGTCATCGCCTCGCTGGGCGCCAGCACCTTTATCGTCTTCGTCCTGCCGCAGACTCAGTCTTCCAGGGCGCGGTTCTTGATCGGTGGATACGTCGTCGGCATCGTGGTCGGATCGGGGTGCTACTGGCTCAGCAGGATTGTCCAGCTGCCGGATCAGATCGGGCTCGTCACAGAAATCCCCGCCGTGGTTTTCGGTGCGGCGGCGGTGGCACTGGCTACGTTTCTGATGGTGGTGACGAACACCGAGCACCCCCCGGCGGCCGGCGTGGCGCTGGGGTTTGTCTTGCTTGAGCAATGGCATTGGTCGGTCCCGGTCGCCGTGCTGATCGGCATTGTGGTGCTCTCCCTGGTAAAACACGTCTTGCGGAACTCACTCCACAACCTGCTCTAAGACCGCTTAGGTGGCTAGGCCCGTGAGCAAGATCGGCGTCAGCAACGCCCCCTGCGGATCGCAACCAAACGGGCACACTATGTCCGCCACTTCTAAGGGCCAATCGATACCGGCGCGGGCCGCAAGACAGCCCCATATGAGCTTGGCGCAGGGCGAATAGCTGGTAGAATGAGGGTTCGCGGAGGCGACGTTGTCCAGTTGGAGGCCCGGATATGGCGGAGGTCCGCTGCCCTGAGTGTGGTCTATCCATAGAGGCGCGGGGAAATGGCGAGGCGGTCAGGCTTTGCTGCCCGAACTGCCACCGCATCTTCTGCGCGGTGGCCGGCAAACCTGGAAACCGGTTCTCCAGCCTGATGGCACATCTGCGGGGCCGATTCTCTAAGGCCGCCACGGCCGTGGCGCTGATTATCGGTGTGACCTTGGTGAGTCAATTGGCCTATCACATCGGCGTCACGCGAGGAATCAGGCAGGGAGCCGTCTCGACGACCCGAACCGGGCCGCACACTGCCGCCGATCTGGACGAGCTGTGCCCCGATGACAACTCTTCGAACGGGCCGTCCGGGGGCCCTTTGGAATTGGCTTCAGAACAGGCCAGTGACGTGCCGCGCCTCCAGGACGCCTCGGCCGACCATGCTCGTCCCAGAATGCGTCACACGCAGTGGTCATCCGCCGTCACGAGAATTGTCACTTCCAGTTCCAGCCGCCGGGCTCTCGCCGAGGCATGCTGGAAGCTGGGGCTGTCATATGGCCGATACCGTCGCTTCGAGCAGGCCGCCACAGCCTTGAAAGCCGCCACCCGATTGGACAGCGCGAACGCCAAGGCGTGTTTCGACCTGGGCCGAACGTACCTCCTTCTAGGCCAAGATACCAAAGCACTTGAGGCCTTCCAATCGGCTGTCGAACGCAGCCCGGCCGATGGGGCGCACTACCTCGGCTTGGGATGGGCCCTGAAGGAGCTTGCCCGCTACGAGGACGCTCGGGATGCCTACGAGCAGGCCGTGCAGCTCGACCCCGACGAGCCTTGGGCCCGTTTGTGCCTGGGCGACGCGTTCGCCATGTTAAAGCAGCACGCTCAAGCCATCGAAGCCTACGAGGCCGCCGTACGTCTGGACCCTTCGGGCCAGGTGGGACTGTTGGCCAAGAAGAAGTCGGCCTCCATGCGGGCGGCACTGCGGCCCAAGGCTCCCACCAAGGCCGCCGAGGACCCCCCCGGCCTGGAATGGCTGACAAAACACCTGTCATCGCGTTGACCTCGCCAGGCTGATCCCACCTTTGCCCAGGCCTTGGCCAAGCTTGTACGAGGCGCACAAAGTAAATGCGCTCGCGTATACAGCAGTAATGTCGCAAAGGGTTGTTCTCACCACTATGGACAGTGGCGGAGTTGTACCGCCGAGCGCATGAATTTAGTGCGCTCGGTATTATACGAGGCGCACAAAGTAAATGCGCCCGCGTATACAGCAGTAATGTCGCAAAGGGTTGTTCTCACCACTATGGACAATGGCGGAGTTGTACCGCCGAGCGCATGAATTTAGTGCGCTCGGTATTACTCCCTGAGGAAACGCTGTTCATGCGCCGTGCATCCACGGGAAGACCCCTGTCGCCCAGACCAGCGCCCATAGCGCGGCAATGCGCTGATAATGAATCCCTTGCCTTTCCGCCAACGCGCCAATAGGCTGAGAGAAGCTTAAGCAAGTTTTTCTACGTTCGGAGGTAGTCATGCCTTTCACCACCCGTTTGCTCCGCAAGCCTTGTTCCACCTTCCGACGGCCCGTGGCGATGAGTCTTTTGGTCCTGGGCCTGCTCGGCCTGGCCCCGGATGGCTTGAAGGCTGCTCCCCCCGAGCGGCAAGGCGAGGCCCAGGCCGCGCTGCCGGCGTTCCCCGGTGCGGGAGGCTACGGCATGTACGCCCGAGGCGGGCGAGGAGGGGATGTCTATCACGTTGTGAACCTCAACAATTCCGGCCCGGGCTCCTTCCGCCACGGCATCAAAACGGCGACCGGGCCGCGGACGATCGTCTTTGACGTCGGCGGCGTCATCGAGCTTGAGAGCACGCTTGGCATCAATAAGCCTTACCTGACCATCGCCGGGCAGACGGCCCCGGGGGAGGGCATCTGCCTGATCCATCATGGCATGGCCGTCCACAGCGCGCACGACGTAGTCGTCCGCCACATCCGCTGCCGGCCCGGGGATGCCCGCTTGGGCAGTTTCACCGGAGACGCCCTGAGTGTTAGTAATAGCAACAACGTCATCATCGACCACTGCTCCTCGATGTGGGGCGTCGATGAGAACACAAGCCTCGCCGGCATATTTGATAACATCACCGTCCAGTACTGTATCATCGCCGAGGGGCTACGCAGGACCAGCTACTACCACGGGGAATACATCCCCGGCCACAAGGGCCACAGCATGGGCAGCCTGATCAAGCCGCAGCACGGCGACGGGCGGGCCACTTATCACCACAACCTCTGGGCGAGCAACAACTCCCGAAACCCGGCGGTCGGAAGCTACAGAGGCAGCCAGCAACTCTGGGCCGATATCCGCAACAACGTCATCCACAACTGCCCCCGGAACGGCTACAGCAGCGGCAAGAGCAGAGCCGTCTACATGAACTATGTCGGCAACTACCTTATCGCCGGCCCAAGCACCAACCGGACCGCCAGGAAGATCGCTTTCGAGGCCAATGCCCCCAACAATATGGTCATCTGGCAGGCGGACAATCGCATTGACGGGAACCGCAACGGCCGCCTCGACGGCACGGACACCGGCTGGAAGATGTTCCGCGGTAACTTCCGCAAGGCCGACGAGGGAATACCCATGCCGGCGGTGGCCACGGACACGGCCGAGCAGGCTTACCGCCGGGTCCTTGCCGGGGCCGGGGCCTTGCCCTGGCGCCGCGACCCGGTCGATCAGCGGATCATCGACGAGGTCATCAGCCAGACCGGAGACGTTATCGACTCCCAGGACGAGGTGGGAGGCTATCCCCAACTCCCCAAGGTCCATCGGCCCGCCGATTGGGACACCGACGGCGACGGCATGCCCGACTGGTGGGAGAGGCGGTACGCCACCGACCCGGACAATGCGGACAACAACAGCGACCCGGACGGGGACGGCTATACGAATCTGGAAGCCTATCTCAACGGTATTCCCCATTCCCGGCAAGGCGAATGATCGATCCCGGAGAGAGTCCTCGGACTCTCGACCTTTGTATTGCCGCCGGCTGAGGCTTTGAGCCCGGCCCGACTGCCACGAGCATCGCCGTGCAATCGAAACTTGTATAAGGTGGAGATACTATGAGCCCCAATCATCAGCTTCTTGGATTCAGCGTCATAGGCCCGCTTGTCCTGGCTTCTCTGCTCTGTCTGGCCTGCTCGACGAGCCGGGCCGGATCGACCCCAACCCCCGAGAATGAGAGACTGCTCTTGGCGTTTCCGGGGGCTGAAGGCTTCGGCGCCTGCACCCCGGGTGGCCGGGGGGGCAAGGTGATTCCCGTCACGACGCTCGAGGACTATCGCCCCGGCGTCGACGAGCCGATTCCGGGTAGCTTTCGGGCCGCGCTGGACGCCGAAGGCCCGCGAATCATCGTCTTTCGCGTCGCGGGCAACATCGACCTCAAGGCCCAAGTCTTTATCCGCCAGCCCTACCTGACCGTCGCCGGCCAGACCGCCCCTGGCGGGGGGATATGCATCAGGAACGACCGCGTGTGGGTCGCCACGCATGACGTGATCATCCGGCACCTGCGATTTCGATCCGGTGATGCGAACCGCAACGCATGGGGCAACCTGTATCTTGGCGGCAGCGCCGAGAACGTGATCGTGGACCACTGCTCCATATCCTGGGCGATCTTCATCAACTCCGTCGTCTACGCTGACACCAAGAATATCACTATACAGTGGTGCATCATCTCCGAGGGCCTCTCCAAGTCCTTCCACCCCAAGGGCGAGCACAGCAAGGGCACAATCCTCGCCTGCAGCGGGGGCTTCAGCCACCACCACAACCTCTACGCCCATAACTCCGCCAGGAACCCGAGGGTGAACCTGGCCAACCTCGATTTCCGTAATAACGTGGTCTACAACTGGGGCTACCGCTGCGGCTATACGCGCGAAGGGCCGACCTACATAAACTACATAAACAACTATTTCAAGGCAGGTCCATCGACGCGCCGAGGCATCCGACGAGAAACCATTTTCGACCCCGGCGACGACATGGCCAGGCTTTATCTTTCCGGCAATGTTCTGGAAGGCGACCCGGCCAGGACGGCCGACAATCGGCTCTTCGTCAGCCATCAGAAAGGATGGGACCGGGAGGAGTTCCTCAACAGGGTGCTGGTCGATGAGCCCTTCCCGGCCGTGCCGACAAGGACGGACTCCGCCCAGGAGGCGTTCGAGCGGGTGCTGGCCGAGGCCGGCGCGACGCTTCCGAAGCGCGATGCGGTGGACCAGCGGGTCGTCGAAGAGGCCCGCACCGGCACCGGGCGAATCATCGACACACCGGGGGAGGTGGGAGGTTACCCGGTTCTGGGCCCGGCCGATCCGCCGCTCGACACGGACATGGACGGCATGTCGGATGAATGGGAGCGACAGTTCGGCTTGGACCCATGCGATCCGTCCGACGGCAACGCCGACGCCGACGGAGACGGGTACACCAATATCGAGGAATTCCTTAATGGAACCGGCCCTCTCCAGGGTGAGGCCGACTGCACGGTCGACGCGGCCGAATTCCGCGACTGGCAGCGCCGCGCCGAGGACATCGTCGCCGCCGGCAGCGAGAAATGGGACCGCCGCCTGGAGCAAAACGAGGATAAGAGAGTCCGGCGGAAGCAGGAACTTATCGATAGCCTCAGCGTCAGCGTCAGCTCGACCCCGGGGCCGAATGTTAAGAAGATCAACGTCGACCTCTCCGGCGTTGATCTGGAGATGGTGCTCATCCCGGCCGGAAGCTTTATGATGGGCTCGCCCGAAAGCGAGGGCGGGGAACCCCGCGAGCGGCCGCAGCACAAGGTGAACATTTCACGCCCGTTCTACATGGCGGTCGTGCCCACGACGCAGGCACAATTCCGCCCCGTCCTGGGAGAAGATGCACGAAGACCCCGTCGCGACGACCAACCGGCCAAGGACACCACCTGGTATGAGGCGATGGACTTCTGCGAGATACTCTCGGCCGTGACGGGGTACAAGTTCCGCCTGCCCACCGAGGCCGAATGGGAGTACGCCTGCCGGGCCGGAACCACCACGCCCTTCTACACCGGCGATACGATCACTACCGACCAGGCCAATTTCAACGGCGCCGAGACGACCCGGTTCAACCCCGTCGGGGTCAACCGAGGCAAGGTGATCCCAGTCACGAAGTTTCCCCCCAATCCCTGGGGCCTATACGACATGCACGGCAACGAGGCGGAGTATTGCCTCGACGGGGCCTATCGCACGTACACCTCCGAAGAGGTAACCGATCCGATCGGGCCGGAGACCCTCCGCTCCAAGAGCATGCGGGGGGGCAAGCACAGCAGCAAGGCCTTCTATTGCCGGTCAGCCTATCGGTTCGCCTACGGGCCGGATATCGGCTACGGCTTTCGTGTGATCATGGAGATGCCCGTAAAGGAAGCCGTTCACTCGCCCGAGCCGTAGAACGGTAAGGCAACAACGCCGGCCGGCTGAGGTTTGCCCTCGGTGGCGACCAGAAGCTCCGTGCCCACCTCGGCGGCGTCGGGGGAGAGATAGGCCAGCGCAACAGCGGCGTTGCGGGTCGGCGAAAAGGTGCCACTGGTAACGGTGCCGGCCTCGCTGCCGTCGGTTCGGCGAACCGACGCGCCCATCCGCGGAATGCTGGGAGGCTGACTCGTGGCCGGCAAGGCCATGACCAAACCGGCCCGGCGCCGCGCTGGGGCCTTTTGGCGCAGCGTGCGGAGGGCCTCGGCCCCGATGAAGTCCCGCTCGAAATCAACGGCCGACTCCAACCCGGCCGTGAGCGGGTCGATCGTCTCGTTGAGCTCATGTCCGTAGCGCGGCAGGCCGGCCTCGATCCGCAGCACGTCGCGGGCGGCCAACCCGGCCGGTGAAATGTTGTTCTCGCCGGCCTTGCGCGTGATGAAGTCCCACGCCTGTCCAGCGACCATGTTCGGCAGGACCACCTCTAGCGACCATTGCCCGCTATAGCCGGTCCGCATGGCGATGTACCTGGCGATCATCAGGGTTCCGACCTTGGCAGCCCCTGGGGGCAGGGCGGAGGGCTTCTCCGGAAGCACCTTGTCCAGGATGCGGGCGGCGGTCGGCCCGGTTACGCAGACCTGGGCGGTCTTGTCGGTCTGATCGTCGATCTTCGCGTCCATTCCCTCGCCGACCCGCCGGAGGTGTTCAAGCACCTTGCCGCGATTCATCGGCGCGGTGGTGATCAACCAGAAGCCCTCCAACCGCAGGCAGAAACACTGATCGATGATCCCCCCGCGCTTGTTGCACATCAGCGTCTGAAGCGCCGTGTCGTCCTCCTGGTGGACGACGTCGGCTGTGCAGACGCGCTCCAGCAGGCCCAGCGCCTCGTCGCCGCGAATGCGAATTCTCCCGATGTGCGAGACGTCGAAGATGGCCGCGCCGCTCCGGGCCGCCTGGCATTCAGCCATCGCCCCCTGGTAGGACAGCGGCATGGCCCAGCCGGCCTCGCTGCCCATCACCGCCCCCGCGGCGACGTGGCGAGCGTGCAGGGGGCTTTGCAGGATCTTCTCCTCCTCAGCCACGCTTGCCTCTCTTAGCTTTCTTGTCGGATCGGCGTCGCCCCCGAGCGCGTTTGCCCTTCGCCAGTCCGGCGGCTGAGACCTCTTCGGTCGCCTCTTGCAGGACCAGGTTCAACTGCCTACGGGCCACGTCCACGCCGACGATCCGCACGTTGAGCACGTCGCCAATACGATAGGTCTTGCCGGATCGCTCGCCGCGGATCTGCCCGTAGCGGGCCTGGACCTCCCACCAGTCGTCGCCCAGGTCGGGCATGCGGATCAGCCCATCGATCAGGTACCGCCGAAGCTCGACGAAGATGCCGAAGTTGGCGACGCCCGTGATTACCCCGTCGAAGTCCTCCCCCACCTTGCCTTCCAGCATCTGGAGCAGCAGGACCTCGCGCACCTCTTCCTCGGCGGCCTCGGCTCGCTTCTCGGCGGCGGTGCACTCCCCCCCGAGCCTGGCCAACTCGGAGAGGTCCTCCGGCGGGCGGGCACCCATGGCGCCGCGGCAATAATCCCGTATCAGCCGATGCACGGTCAGGTCGGGATACCGCCGGATGGGGCTGGTGAAGTGGCAGTAGTGTTCGCTGGCTAGGGCGAAGTGACCCACCCGCATCGGCGAGTACTCCGCCTGCTGAAATGTCTTGAGGACGGCCAGGTTCACGGCGTGGCTCTCGGGCTTGCCCTTGACGGCCTCCAGCAGCCCCTGGAGGTCCTTGCGGGAGAGGTCCCGCGGAATCTTGTGCCCGGCGGCCCGGACAAAGCTGGCCAGTAGCTTCGAATCGGCCGGGTCGGGATCGGGATGAATCCGCCGCAGGATCGGCCTGTCCAGGCGGTCGAAGGTGCCGGCGACGGCCTCGTTGGCCTCGACCATGAACATCTCGATCATCGTGTGCGTGTAGGCGTCGTCCTCCGGCACGGCGTCGACGACCTTCTCGTGCTTATCGAAAACCAACTCCACGCTCGGGAGGTCCAGGTGGAGCATGCCGGCTCGGCGCCGCCTGGCCTCGATCTTGCGGGCAAGGGCGTGTAGGTCGCCCAACAGCGCCACGACCTTCTCATCGTAGCCGCCGGTCTTACCGTCAATGATCTGTTGAGCCTGCTGGTAGGTCAGCCTCTTGGCCGAGGCGATCACCATCTCGGCGAGCCGGCGGGATCGGACCTCGCCTTCACTGTCATAGGTGATCAGCACGCTCTTGCAGTATCGCCGCTGGCCTTCCTGGAGGCTGCACACGCCGTTGGAGAGAATCTTCGGCAGCATCGGCAGGACCCTGCGCGGAAAATAGACGCTCGTGCCGCGACGGCGGGCCTCGGCGTCCAGGGCTGAGCCCTCGGCCACGAAGTGCGACACGTCGGCGATGTGCACGCCGAGCGTGACGGCGCCGTCCCCGTCCCGCCTGAGGCTGATGGCGTCGTCAAAGTCCCTGGCGTCCGGCGGGTCGATGGTGATGATGGTTTCGCCGGTGAAGTCTTCCCTGCCGGCCGTCTGGTCCGAATCGAAGGCCGCGATGGCCGCTCGGGCATCGGCCTGGGCCTCGGCGGAGAATTCCTCCTCCAGTCCGTGGGCGCGGATCACCGCGCGGGTCTCCACCGCCAGCTGCCCCGACTGACCGAACGTCTCTACGAGGACCCCGACCGGCAGGTCGCCGGCCTTGGGATACTCGATGACCTCGGCGACAACCTTGCTGCCCACCCCCGGGCCGGCGGCCCCGATGTCGCGGATCACGATCGGCCGGGTCATGCCCGTCCCGTCTGGCAGGACGAACCAGTTTTCCTCCACCTTATGCAATGTGCCCACGAACCGGTTCTCCCCCCGGCGTATGATTTCAACGATCTTGCCGCTGAAGACCTGCTGCCCGTCCCGCCGGCCTTTCTGAACCTGCGCCGCGACCAGGTCCCCGTGCATGGCCTGTCCGGTCTGGTCGCCCGGGATAAATAGATCCCCGTGAGCGTTGGGCTGCTCGGGCACGACAAAACCGAACCCCCGCGGGTGGGCACTGAAGAACCCCACGACGCGCCGGCCCATCGCCGGCAACGTCAGGGCGTTGCGGTCGCCCATGATCACCCGCCCGTTGTCGCGGAGCTGCTTGACCGCCTGGCGGAACGAGCCGTAGTCTTCCTCGGCCACGCCCATCTGGCGGGCGAGCTGCCGCGGCTTGAGCGGCTGGTAATCCCGGGCGGAAAGGTACTTCAAGATGGCGTCGACATAGCGATGAGGCATACCATCACGATACGGGACCTGGCGGGCTTCCGCACGAGGGAAATCCCAAATTCGCTGTCCTCAGCCCGGCGGACGGCATACCATACGCTCCCCCCTGTCGTCATGACGCGACCGGCTAGGAGCGCAGAGAATGGACCCGATCATCGAACAGGCCGAGAAACTCGGAAAGGCCATCGCCGAATCGCCTGCTGCTCAGAAGCTGCGGGCCGCCCGTAAGGATATGAACGGCAACGCCGAATTAAGCCAACTGCTCAAGGACTACCAGGCCCAATCCGAGAAGATCGCCCGGCTGGAACAGGACAACAAGCCCGTCGAGGTGGACGACAAGCACAAGCTCAAGGCCCTGGAAGAAGAGCTCCTCAGCGCGGAGCAGTTCAAGAAGCTCACGGCCGCCCAGGTGGACTACGTGGACCTGATGCGCAAGGTCAACTCGACCCTGCGGCGGCACCTGAGCGAGGTGGAGGGCGAGGGGAACTGAATCTATCGGCCGGCAGGCTAGAGATCGCCGCTGTGCTTGAAGATTCGCGCCTCCAGTTGCGG
>SDBT01014910.1_pt1 | contig 12364 bp, 16 predicted proteins | sample 2277101 | NCBI WGS metagenome assembly SDBT01 (sample SAMN10404973, study PRJNA504765) | marine sediment metagenome | isolation source: marine sediment core GS10_PC15, 103 cmbsf | place: Arctic Ocean: Southern Knipovich Ridge | collected 2010
GTTGATTTCCAAAAATAATTTTTACCGCATTTGAGAGATAATGATCAAAGTAAGGTTTATTTTTTGGTTGCCTCCATTGTTTAAATTCATCTACAATCTTAGAAATTTTGGATTTTTTTAATTGGGTTTCTAATTTGGACTTTTCCATATTTTTTCAATAAACTCACTATTTATAAGAATTATTGTGATTAGGAGCGCCCACGCCGAGGTATGTGTAGTTTATAGTATTTATGTGGGGAGTTTAATTAGTTTTCTCTTGCTTTTCCTTCCAATTAAAATAAGCATTAATTTCAGCCCTTTTTTCAAAAGTTATATCTGGTTGTTTCTTATAAAAATCTTCGTTTGAAATGATTTTCCAATCCTCTTCTAAATAGGATTTTTTAGAAGCATATCCAAATTTGCCCAATTTATAATCTCCCATACAAACTCCTGCACCAATACAAGTCATTTCACCATGTTTGCCCCAAATTTTAAAGGTAGATGGAAGCTCACAATCAGGCCCCTCCCATCCTCCACTTTCAAAAACTCTCATTAATTCATTATAGCTTTCTTGAGTAGGCACATTAACAGCTGTTTTTTCTAATGTATTTAGTTTGATTACTGGTTTTTCCATGATTTTTTAATAAATCCCCTCTTTTTAAAGATTATTGTTATGTGTGATTAAGAATAAAAAACTCCCGCTCCGGGCTTTATAGATCAAACAATTTTATAGTTTTCTAATCCATATCTGGGTGTAGAAGTTAGTCTTGATTTAAACTTGCTTTATGCTTCTTCAAAATTTTTGATTCATGACGAGCTTCTTTAATGGCGGATGGGAAAAATTTAATCATGCCAAGCAATCCTGCAAAAAGAGCAAGATAGGGAACCACTTTAAAATCCTCTAAAGGCTGATTTGTTAAATATTCAAATCCTTTTCCCATTCCCCAAAATAAAGAACTTAATCCTCCTACTCCAAGACTAAGATAAGACATATCCCTTACTGCACTGGCATAAGGACGAAAGCCAACTTTTTCTCTTGCAAAATATTCTTCTCTATAATTTCTAACACGAATCAAAGAACCATCTTTAACTCCATAGATTCTCTCCTCGCTTTCTTTTTCAGGACCCATTTCATGATTTGGGACAAAAAATTCTTCCATTTCCAAAAGACAATCTAAATTAAATTTTTTCTTTAATTCTTCAGCTTGAGTTACTAAAATATAATTTTTCTGTGTTTCGTTCATTTTTATCTTCCCAGAATTAGGCTCTGAGGTGCCAACACCTCTGTAATTGCTTAGAATTAATGACTTTTAAAGTTAACTAAACACCCGCTCCGGGCGTTTAAGTTTTCTTTTCTCAGATAAAGGTCCACAATGGGGATGAATGATTAATTTTAAAAGGAATGAAAACCTTTTGTATTAAAGAGGCGATAAGATGATAGAAAATTTATTTTCAATACCACTAATTATTATTTATGCTTTACTTTATGGAATAACTATGAAGATTGCTGATCTTCTTGATGAACATGGTTTAAAATGGTTTAAAGGAAGTGATATTCTTTTTGGTTTTTTATGGGGGCTTTTTGGAGCTTTATTAGTTTTAAGTAATAATATAATTGCCAATATAATGCTTGCTATGAATTTAGCATTTATTATAAGAAAGAGATTAGATTATCTAAATCATAAAATTGCTGCATCTATTATAATTATAACCTTTATATTAACTTCACGGATTGAAATTAATTTATTTATAGTATTTTATTTAATTTTCTTAATATTTGGTGCTTTAAGAGATTATGTTGGAGAGAGGATTAAAAATAAGAAAAAGATACATGTGTTATATGATGAAGTAATGTGGTACTACCCAATTCCAGCACTTATTTATTGCCTCATTTATGGAAATTGGATTTTATTCTGGGCTATGTTAGTATATACTATTGGTTTTGATGGAATAAAATATATCTTTAAGAAGAAGGGATATAAGTAACTGATCTTGTTAAGGTCGGGAAGGGGGTGGATAGGGGTTAATGTCCTATCTGGGTGTTAGAATTATTTGAGTTTCTTGTGAAAACTCCAATACAATAAAGTTTAAAAAGAGAAAGAATCCCTCTTTTGTATTATGTCAACAAAACTTAATTCCATACTTGAAAACCTACATTCAGACGAAGCACGATTAGCTTTCTTAACATCTATTTATGTTCCTGGAAATACAGAAGTCGCAGATAGAATCCTTAACATGAGAGAAGATTCTTCAGTTATTGGGAAAGAAATGGCACATGCAAAAAAGACTGGAGATATATCTAGGTTTAGATATATGGCAATCAAACATATTGATTATCACATCAAACATGATTACGACATTCTATTAAGAGATATGGTTATTAATTGGCAAGATCCAGAGTTAGCCGATTATGTTATTACTCAAATGACTTCTAAATCTGAAGAAAACAGAAGACTTGAAGGATCTTTAAAATATGCTACTGAAATTGCTCAATCCTACGGTAAAAAAGAAGTTGCAAAACAAAATTTAGAAAGACTGTTAGCTATTCAAGAAAAAGATACCAAATTTAAATTTCCAGCAGGCGAGACCCTAAAAAAACTTGGAAGATTTAGTGAGGCAATTGATAAATATGTTGAAAGTGCAAAAGGTAGATGTTCAGGGTTTATGGGTGATGCTCTAAATATTGCAAAAGAACATGTTCCAAAAAGAGTAAAAGAAATTGCCCAAATTGGTTTTAATGCTTATGAACCTAAAACTGGATTTGAAAATATTTATGTTGAATGTGCAGAAATATTAGGAGAAATAGAAACTGCAGAAGAGATCTTAGTTAAACGCTCAAAAGAAGTGAGTGTTAAAAATTCTCCAAGATCCTATGCAAGAATAGTCGAATCACTAGTAAAACTTGGGAAGAATAAAGAAGCGAAAGACCTTGTTAGAAGAGTGGTAAAAAATGAAGAGAAAGCAAAAAAAAGTGATACATGCTATTTATTTGATAGGTCTGAAGAATTAGCAAGACTTTATCATGCTATTGGAGAGATAAATCTCATAAGAGAAATTTACAATGAGAGAATAGATACCCAAATTAGAGAAGGACATCATCCTTCACATGCATTAAATAATATTAAGAAAGTAATTAAATTGACTGGAGACACAAGTTTCAGAGAAAAAGAACTTGGTATTTATGAGAGGCAAGGAGAATATCAAAAGGCTACTAATTTGGCTAATGAGTTGGGAAAACCTGAATTAGCTCAGGTGTATAACACAATGTACAAAAGAGTTCAGGAAATTCAAGCTTCTAAAAAAGAATAATTCTAAATCTTCCGTTTGAGACGTTTAATAGAAAGTTTGGTTCTCTAGACGCCCACGCCGGGAGAGTAGGGGGAGTTTTATTTTAAAATATATTTTTCAGCTTGACTTAAAATTTTTAAATCATCTATTGAATCTATGATGGTTATTTTTCTTCCTTTATTTTGAAAAATCATTTTCCCATTAAGAACTTTATATGGATGAATTTTTTTCTTATTAATAATTCCAAAATCTTTTGTTATTGCAGGTGCAGCAAGATCCCAAAAAATCCAACTACCCCAAGAAACATTCATAGATTTTATCAATTTTATTAGATAATTTGTTATTGAATTTTTTCTTTTTTCTAATTTTCCTATAAAAGCATCACTACTTCTGACCATACTTGATGCAACACCTTTAGCAGGAAGCAATATAAGATTTATCCCCAATTCAACTAAAATTTTTGCTCCCAATTTATCTCCATTAAAATTACATTCTTCCCATTTATTTTTTTTAGCTATTTCATTATTCTTAAATCCTCCTAACCAAACGAAAACACATTTTTTCTTAATCTTTGGTTCAATCAAACAAGCATTAACCAAATCTGTGCATGGTCCTGTTCCTACCACATAAATTTTTTCTTTGGAATTTAATACAGTATTAATAATAAAATCCACCCCAAGGGATTTTTCAGGTTTATCTTTTGAAACTAAAGGTTGTTTTGATCCCTTAAAGGCTGGAATTTTTGAATTACATAATCTAAGAATTTTTCTAGCTTCATTATGATAAATTTCTACTGAATTTTTCCCACTAGTTTTAGTATTTTGTACAGACACAACCCCCAAGAGATTTATTTCGGGGTCATTAAGTGCATAAACTATTGCAAACTGGTCATCAATTTCATTTTTAGTATCGCAATCTAAGATTATATTTCTTTTTTTCATAAATAGAATAACAACCATTAATATAAAAATCTTTAGAATATGAACGCCCACGCCGGTAAGTAAAAGGTAGTTAAACGTACTACTACCTGAGAGGTAGTTTTATCATTTCTTCTTAAGATAATTTTAATAAAAAATCTTTTTTCAATATCTTTTCTTCTTTTTCGTTAACTTTAAATCTGCTTGCCCTATAGATTTTTCCAAATTTATTCAATCTTTTTTCATTTTTCCAAAAGGGTTTATCTAACCACTTGGGAATCTTTCCCCTTTTAGTTTTATCAATAAAATCATAATCTGGTAGAAAGTAATCTAAGAATAAATCTGGTTTTTTTATTTTGTAAGCTTTTTTTAATTCTTCATAAACTCTTAAAGGAGTATTTCCAGTTGGAGAGTTATTCTCAATAAGTAAAACTTTCTTGCCTTTGATATTTTTTAATTTTTTATCAACATCTTTATTAAATCTTAAATCTGATCTCTTCTTTGGAGAATATTTTTTTCTCCTACCACATAAAATATAAACAACTGGTAAACCTCTCACTTTAAACAATTCAGAATAAGGAATTCCTCCCCTTAAAATACACACTCCAAAATCATATTCACTTAAATCAATACTTGCTACTGTTTTTAAAACATGGGCTGGAAATTTTCCGCTGGGTTCATAGTCTCTTGATATTTTATTAACAAAGACTTTAGGATCTCCGATATAATATTTTTTAAATTTACTATATATTTTTTGTGTTTTTTTATCAAGTACTTTGAAGAGTTTTTCATCTTCTTTTGATGCTTTTCTTGTTTTTATTTTCATAATCATATCAAGAAATCTTAATATAAAAACCTTAAGAAAAATTACAAACTTTGAGAGAAAGTTTTTGCTCTATAATATTTGTGATTAAGAGGACTTCCACTTATTCCATCTGAGATTATAATCATATCAAGTTTGCCTTCTTTAGAAAGTTCCTCTAAACTTGGAATTAGTGATTTGTTTTTAGGAAGAATGCTTTCATCTAATTCTATTTTTTTAAAGTCCTCTCCTCCAACATATCTTATTCCTTTTCTTGTATTCTTGATTATAGCACCTGTATCTGATTCAATATTTGCTTTTATATTATTTAAGATATCATATTTAGAGAAATAAATATTTGGAGCTTCAGCTCTATTAGTCAATTCCACTAGACTTTCATAAATTGTTTGTTTTACACTTTTTTCTTTCATAATATTTTTCAGAAATTATACTTTATAAATCTTCCTATTTGTTACTACTCAAAAGAAACAATACGTCCACGCCGATAGTAAAAGGTAGTAGTATAGTCAACTACCTGTTAGGTAGTTTTATTTAAAATTATTTTAATTTTTTCTCCATCTCTATAACAGGATAACCCCCGTTCTTCGTTCCAATAAATCTTCTTATAATTTTATAATCTGCTTTTTTATAAAAACTCAATGCGTAATCAGTAGGATAAAGTTTAAGTTTTCTTATTCCTTTCTTTTTAGCGTAACTTTCTACATGAGTTAAAAGTTTTTTTCCAAGACCTTTCCCTAAATATTTTGGATGAAGAAATAGTCTATCAACTGCTTTTTCTGTCAAATCTAATTGAATTACTCCAATAATCTTCTCTTTATCTAACAAAACAAAAAACATTTTTTCTTTAATCTCTTTATTCAATTCCTTAATTGTGTGGCACTTTTTTTCAATTTCTAGTTGTCTCTTTTTATAATCCTTTGAATTTACTTTTTCTAATGTATTAAGAATTAATTTAGATACTGTAGAGACGTCCTCTTTTTTTGCTTTCCTTATTCTCATCCTTATTAAAGAGAAAGAAGAATATAAAAATTTATCTTAAAATACTACTCCCAAAGAACGCCCACGCCGAGCATATAGAATTTTGTCCAAATCAATGAGTGTGTTTTTTACTTATTGATATAGGAAATAAAGCTTTGATGTTTAAATAATTTTAGTTTTAAGGGAAGTATTTTATTTTATGATACTTTAGAGTAGAACAATATTTTATTTTTCTTATTGTTTTGAATTTTTCTTTAAGATCATTTATGAATTTCAACAAATCTTTTTTGCTTTTGAATTCACATTCAATTTCTATATCTGCTCCAAATAGACCTATAACTGAATAAGTACAATTCTTATTTAACTTCATATGCTTCTCAATTTTTTCAATATCTTTTCCATTATGAACATATATTTCTAAGAAATAATTTTCATAACCTAATTTTGAAAAATCTATTTCTGCTCTATGGGCAAGAATTATTTTCTTTTTTTCTAATTCTTTAATTTTATGAACTATTGTTGTTTGAGGAATTCTTAACTTTGCACTTAGTTCGACAGAACTAATTTTAGAATTATTTGATAATTCTCTAAGAATTTCTAAATCTTCTTTTTTCAAAAAGATTTGTTCTTCTTCTTTTATAGAGATTTCTTTAGAAAATTTTTCATTAAACTCATTTAAAGAATAATGATTAAATTCTATAAAAATAGTAAATTCAATATTTTCAAGATAATCACCAAATTTTTCTTTAAATTTCTTGATCTTTGCTTGAAATTTGTAAACAGACTTTTCCCAAGAAATAAAACCTATCTGAAATTCACCATCACGAGAAAAAATAATTCCTGATCTAAATTCTTTATCTAAATGTGAGATGATTTCTTTTTCAATTTCTTTATTTGTATCAATAAGAGCAAGATAACCCCTGAATGTTAAATATCCTAATTTTGAAACGTCAATTAAAGAATAATATCTTGTAATTGCTCCTTGTTCTTCTAAATGCTTAATTCTATAACGAACAACATCTTTATTCAATTGAATTTTTTTTGCAAGCTGTGTTAAAGGCATTCTACAATTCCAATCAAGCAAACTCAATATTTGTAAATCTTTTTTGTTTAATTTAAGCATAAATTATCAAATTAATAACTATTTATATATTTTTGGGTATATTGATTAGTTTTAAAGAAAAAGGTTAATATATTAACAAAGTGTTGTTATTATAAGGTAATTAAAATGATAAATGAAACAACACATAACAAATACACCCTGAAAAAAACAGGCAATTGCCTAACAGGGGGAGGAACGCAAGATGGAATGCCTTCTCGAAACTATTTATTTGGAAATGAAATAATCGGCATATTTGGAAACGATTATTTAGAAAAAGCATTTATCAACAACGATCTAAACTGGATAATGAAAGAAATACAACAAGGAAATATGAAAAATCCTCACCAAAAACACAATTTAAAAGAAATACAAAACGCAGAGTGGATATTTACCAAAAGCAAATACAAAAATTTTGATGATGGATTCAAAACAAAAAATAAATCAAATCTTGGTCAAATTACAAATCAAGAAGGAAATGAATTTTATCAGAAAGAAAAAAAGAGAATAAGTGAATACAACCTAAAAAAATTTAAAGATCGTTATCAAAATGAAAAAACTAAAATTGAAAGGCACAACTATTACACTGTTAGTTGGAGAGATGGATCTCACGAAACAATTAGCCACCTCATCGATGTAAAATGGAGTAACTTTAAAAAACAAATAGAAGGTTTTAATTTAGTAAAATATAATCCTACTTCAATAAGTAATCCCGAAAGTTTTGAATACTTAAAACTTGGATTTCAAAATACATATGAAGAAGTATCCAATATGATGAAAAATAAAACATTGTTAGAAATAATGTTGGAACCAAGAAAAATAAACTCGAATTGGGAATTAAACTTAACCGATTTTGTGCTAGAAAAAAAAGATAAAGATAAGTTAATATTTAGAACTCCTGCTTACTTAGATCCTCGAAAACAAATATATGCAATAATAGACGCTGTGGCAAAACAACCAGGAGGATTAGCAGATAAAGATTTATTATTAATAAATGAAAAAGGATGGTTATTCGGATATGATTATGAAAAACAAATGGCAGGTAAATATGATGGACAAATAACTATTGATTTAACAGAAAAAGAACAAGAAAAAATTAATGAATTAGACTTAAACAAAACAGCCTGGAAACTAAGTTTAAGAAATAAAGATTTGAAAAATTAACAAAAGAAGAAATAATCCCTATCTGGGCTTTCTTCTTTCTAATCCCCATTTAGAGCCAAATGACATTTATTTCCTAGCAACAAATAATTTCATAGGCCAGTTTAAACAATATAAATTTCCTTGTTTTTCGATGCCTAAGATTTCCTCTGCACCTTTTAAACATTCTTCAGAAGTTGTTTTTATCATTGCATGGATTTTATATAAGAAAATTCCAACGTCTTCTTTTGTTTTAAACTTCCATTTAATATCTAACTCTTTTATTATTACATCTTGAAAATTAGCTCTTTTACATAGTTCTTTTACCATCTTATCATTCCAGAATTCTACTTTATGTCCTGTAGCACAATATTTATCAACTTTTTCATCAAAGTGTTTAGCTAATTTAGAACCACTAAAAACATCTGCTATTACAATTTTTCCATCGTCTTTTAATATCTTGTAAAAGATTGAAATCGCTTTTTCTTTATTAAAACAATGATGCATAGCTCCAAAAGACCAAATAGAATCTACTATATTATTTTGCAAATCAATTTCTTCTGCTCCTTTTTGTAATATTTCTATATTCTTGCCTAAATTTTTGACTTCTTCTAATTGATCTAGGGAAGGGTCTGAAACTATTAATCTTCCTTCACTTCCAATTAGTTCTGAGATTATTCCTGAAAAGAAACCACTTCCCGCGCCTATTTCTAAAATTGTTTCTCCTTTTCTTGGAGAAAGGTATTTTTTCATTACTTCTAAATCCTCTAATCTTACTTCTGGAAATTCTTTTAGAGATTCTTTATATAATTTAGATCTAATTCCATCAAATTCTGCCATAATAAAGGTAATAAAACATTATTCTTAAAATTAACTTTTTCCAACTCCCGCTCCGGGCTTTATAGATTAAACAAATTTATCAACGTTTTTTAATCTCTCAAACTTTGCTTTTACAACTGCAAAACATAAATCATAAGTAAAATCTTCATGTATTCCCCACTTAACTAAGCAATTGTAAACCTCCTCCCAAAATTCATCCTCTTTTTTAGTTAGTTTTGCTGTCTTCATTCATTGTGTGCTGTGATGGCCACACTTTTTAAAGATTGTCGAGATGGGATGGATGAGTTAACCCACAACGCAATCTTAACCTAAGGTTAAAGATATTTTAGAGACTATTTAACACAATTATCTAAATCTTTTTCTCTAAGTATCAAATATCTAAATTTTCCTTGTAATAATTCTCTTGAGTATCCATTTATTACAGAACAGGTTATTGCCTCATTTTTTGAATCCTTTATGATTTCCATTACAGGAATAAAATCAGCATCTCCCGAGATTAATACACAAACTTGACAATCTTTTTCAACTAATGTTTTTCTAATCATATCAGAAGCAATCAAAACATCAACTCCTTTCTCAATTTTGGTCTTAAGTTTCTTAATATATTTTAATTTCCTGGTTCTTACAATTATTCCTTCTTTCTTTAATTTGTCTAAAAATGTAAGATGATTGTAGTAAAGATCCTCATTATCTTTTATATCTGGAATAGCATTGTAATATCTAACCTCTTTCAATTCTAAATTAAATTTTTTACAAATAAATTTTGATAAACAATTAAAATCAATTCTTTTAGATTTTTTAATTAATGGTTTAGAATTATGATACCAATTACTTCCGTCAATAAAAACTATTGCTTCCCTTTTCTGCATTTTAAAGGTACTCCCGGCATTGTCAAAAGACCATACCGGGGAGATAATTATATATAAGAATAGTAAGGAATATTTAAGCTTTTTGGTAATAGTACTACTCCCAAAAACGCCCACGCCGTAGACATATAGAAGTTGTTATCCTCGTGTGATGTTAATTGTTTATTACAATTTGTCAAGACTGTCAGAGTTTTTAAGGATTGTCGAGATTGAAACACCCTATCTGGGCGTTGAATTTTTGGAATTTCTTACTCTTTCTTTATCTTTTGCAATACGCCATCTACCATTATATAATTGGTTACTAATATATCTACAATAAGAATCATTCATTAAATTCACAACTATCTCTCTATTATCAGATTTTTCTATTCTCTTTATTCTTTCTTCTAAATCTTCTTTACAATAGTTTATTATTTCTTCATATGTAGTGGGGTAAATAGGTATTAGGTGTTCTTCAGGGATCATGGAAGTACATCTCCTTCTATAAGGGAATAAACCATCTTTCTCTAAATGTTTATCACACACATTCCTATAAAGTCCTTCTTTTGAAACAAAAAATTCCTCATCTTGTTTATCATGAGGATCTGCTTCAGCTAATCCAATTACCTCTATTTGTCTTTTATCTGTTTTATTTATAAAAATGTAATCTCTATAATTAGTAAAATGCCTTTCTTGTTTAGTGTGAGGATTTCTAGTACTAGCTACCATTTCTTTTTTATCATTGTCCCATCTCATACCCCCCAGATTACAAGAGCTATATAGGAGACAACTAGTTAGTTCTCTCAATTCTTCTAAGGTTGGTACGCTTCCTAACCATTGATTGTTTACGTCTGTTAATTTCATTTTGACTTCTAATGGATGGAGATATACTCTTATTTAAATAGATGTAGTAAGGGGGGTTACAACACTTTGGAAAAGTTTATAAACGATTTAATATATTTATGAACATGAAACAAGAACAATTAGAAAACGTTGGATTAAGTCCAAATGAAGCAAAATGCTATTTAGTTCTATTAAAAATTGGATCTGCTTCTGCAAACGAAATCTCAAGAGAATCAGGGGTACATAGGGTCTCGGTTTATGACGCTTTAAGAGGATTAAGGGAAAAAGGACTGATAAGCCAAATAACTAAAGAGAACAAATTTTTATTTGAAGCTGGAACTCCTGAGAAAATTCTTAAGATAATAGAAAAAAAAGAAAATCAATTAAAAAAAGCTAAAGAGATCATTCCAGAATTATTATTGAATTTTAATACGACAGGTGTAAAACAAGATATACATAGTTTTAAGGGTATAGCAGGAATTAAGACAATTTTTCAAGAGATTCTTAAATCAAAAACAGAGATATTAGATTTTGGAGCAGAATACAAAATCAAAGAATTTTTACCTCATGACTATCTTAAATGGGATAATGAAAGAGTAAAGAATAAGGTAAGAATGAGGATCGTTGCCAATATAAAAATAAAACCAACTAAGATTAGACTAACCAAAATAAAATATATTCCTTCTGAATTTAATTCTTCTGTTTCTACTTATATCTTTAATGGAAAAGTTGCTTTAGTAATGTGGACAGAAGATCCTTTAGGGGTCATTATAGAACACAAAGCAGTTTATGAATCTTATAAAAATTATTTCGAGTATTTATGGAAACAAGCTAAGTCCTAAACTCCCGCTCCGGGCGTTTTAATTCTCCCCTTTTAGATAAAGGGTTTAAGGTCCACAATGGGGATGAATGATTAATTCTAGTATAATAATGTTTATAAATAAGGAGAATAAGGAAGAATTATGGAAGATAAATACAAAGAATTTAATAAAAAAGATATAGGAAAATACACTATTGAAATTAGAGGAATCTATAGAAGAAAAATATTCTCGCAAGAATATAATTCCAAACTTTCATTAGATGAAATAAAAGAAATTGCACAAGAAAAATTAATTGAAATATTAAAATTAAACAATACTACTTCAGGATATGCGTACATAATCTTTCAAAATACTCCTGTAATTGAAAAAAGAAGTATTGCTGGAAAATGTGCATATGAACTTAAGAAAGAAGGTCTTCTTAAGGAATAACTTATTAACAATTTTTATCAATCTCTTGCATTAGCGAGACAATCATATTCAATAATTCTCCTCAGATAAAGGTGTCAAGGTTCACAATGGGGATGAATAGGTGTTAATGCCCTATCTGGGCATACCTTCCCATAACCTCCCTAAGAAGTATGTGTATTTATATTTGTTGATTATTATTAGGCTATTCAAAGATAGCCTGATCCCAGAACCCTGTTTTGTTATTTTATTTAAAATAAGACCCTATCTCTTCAATTATTTTTTCTACAGATTCTTTATCATCTGAATTAAAAGGATAGTAATAGGTTGAATTTCCTTCCTTAGAAATTTCTTCTATAGAAGCATTTTCATGTTTATGGAATATT
>SDBT01014911.1_pt1 | contig 12364 bp, 11 predicted proteins | sample 2277101 | NCBI WGS metagenome assembly SDBT01 (sample SAMN10404973, study PRJNA504765) | marine sediment metagenome | isolation source: marine sediment core GS10_PC15, 103 cmbsf | place: Arctic Ocean: Southern Knipovich Ridge | collected 2010
CGGAAGAAAGTATGGATCCCCAGCTTGGGGCAGAAAGAGTAAACCAAGAAGCCTACATCAAACATCTCGGGATAGCAAAGGGGGTTTTATTGGCCGCGAAGGATAAGCTTGGGAAGAAAACTATTTCTTCCGTCTATAAAGGAAAAGATACACCAAAGGAAACGAGCTTATTAATAAAAGTCCAAAGTCTTGCTGAGTATAAATTAAGGAAGGTGATTAGGAAGAAACCCCGTCGAGAGAAAGAAGTACAGGAAGCTTTTGAAAGTCTATTGGTTGGTGCAGACGTTCCCTACTCTAGGGAAAAGGATAGTATTGAATACTCTACGAAAACATATACTCCAGACTTTACGATCACAAAAACAGATTTAGCAATTGATATCAAATTATGTGCAAGTGTGGGCAGGGAGAAAGAAATGATAGCAGAGATAAATGATGACATACTTGCTTATAAGACCAAATATGGAAATATATTCTTTATTGTTTACGATGTTGGATTTATTAGAGACATCGAGCGGTTTGTAAAAAATTTCCAAGACGAAGAAGGAGTAATTGTCAAAGTTATTAAGCATTAGCTCAACAAAGTCTTATTCTTCGCACTGATTTTTAAGAGGTAAATAGCGAGATCTCAAATCCTTAAGGTTTTTTACTTTGTCATCCATATGATACTTTTTATAATCTTCTTCACCTAAGTATTCTAATGTGCTTTCCATTTCTTCTATGCACCCATCTACTCCTGGGAACGGCTTTATATCACAGGCTTGTTTTATTTCCAACAAAAGGTCGTTCGCCTGCCGACAAACCTTTTCTTTATCTAGCTCCGTTGGCATAGTAGTTGGTGAACTTACAGCAGGTTGAGGAGTGGGTGTTAAAACAACAGAAGAATTATCTGAATTCTTAGGCATTATTGATGGAAATGGCGTTGGTGTTGGTAAATTTTCCGTAATCGTTCCTTTCACCTCTTCATCCATCAATTGCCTCACTTCTTCAATTTCCTTTTCTGTTTGTTTAATCTCCTCGTTTTTAAGAGATTTAACAAGCAGGGTGGTATGTATCTTCTCCTTTGCCTGTTGTAAGGCTTCCTGGGCTTCCTGAGGCTTCTCAGAAGCATTCAAATCTTGAGCTTGCTTTAGATAATTGTTGAATTGATTAAGCCTGATTATTTCGTTGGCACTAACGGGAGCGGCGATTATTAAAGAGACAAGAAAAATCAGTATAAATTTTACTCGAAGAAGTTTGTTTTTCATCAGATCTGTTTTTATTTTAATTAGCCTTATTATAAGAAATTTCCTTCACAAAGTCCATGTTTACTGCGTTGTCGTTTTCTGATGATTAGATAACAATTAAATCATCATGTTGTCCAAGAAGGAATTTACCGCTGGAGTCGGCAAGAGAATCAAAAAGTGGAGGGTTAAGAGAAATATGTCCCAAGAGGAATTAGCATATCGTGCAGGGCTTTACAGGACTTACATTGGTCACCTGGAGAATGCCAGATACTCTCCAGGTGCTTATACTTTGAATAAGATTGCCTCTATTTTGAAAATAAAGGTTTCTGAATTTTTCCCCAAAGACTAATTTTCATTTAAGAAAGGAAAGTAGTAAAATATCACCAACATGTCTACTAGCATCACGTCTAATCCTCAGAACGAGTTTTGGTTCCATGTTTCAAAACAGAAAGACATTCCTATAGCTGGAATAATTGATAAGTCGGTTGATGTTGATTTTTTAACTCAGCTATCAAAAAAGGTGCCAAAGGATTTAAGGAATTCAATTAACTATATTGCTGATATTTTACAAGCTAATCCAGACCTGCTGGATACGCTAAGAGTGTTAGTAGGAATATCTGATAAAAGACTATATTTAGACTTAAGTTATGAATTTGCTAAAACACCTCTCACAGCCTCAAAGAATTCTAGTGTCTTAGGTCATAGTTTTTATTTATTGAACAAACATTCAGTTTCCTATTTCAAGAACCTAATTAAAAACAAAAAATCTAGCAAGTTTGCTACTAAAATTATAGCGCGATACCTCTATGAAAAAGGTGTCGTTAGCGTTTTAAAAACGTTTAGTTCTTTATCTCGTGAGCAGATTAATATTCTCATTGAGAAATTAATTCTGACCAAAGAAGTCCAACAAGCTGAGGCAAAAAGAAGAGGGCATGGAGCAGAATATGAGCTTGCCAAAATAGTTCATAAATTAGGATGTCAAATGTTACCAAAAGAACGTTATCAAAAACCTATTGGTCACAAAGACCCCAATGTAGATAGAACAACATTTGAAGTATCAAAAAAGAGAAAGGGTTACACTTGGAGTTTTGACCTGATAATAAATAAAGGAGAACATAATTATGCATTCATTCAATCATTAATTCACACCTCCGACCCAGGGCAATATGGTGTAAATAAAAGTGACGAAACAGTTCAGATAAAAAAAGATTTAATTAGGCATAATAGAAAGAATAATGCTAGTAAAGAATTGTGGGGATTGGTTGATGGAGTGGGATTTTGTGAGAACAAGAAAGACACAATTGACAAGATGCTCAACGAATTTGATTGTTTTATTCAAATGAAAACCCTGTATAAAGCTGGATTAAGACTTCACAAGTTGGGAATGGCTAAAATAAAAGCTATTAAATTTGATAGTAGTTTCTATAATCGTGACCAGTATGAAGCAATGTTTAAAAAGTATGGCTCAAAAGATATCAAACTACTTTTAAACAAAGACCAAGTTCCATCAAACGTAATTACTGCAGGAAAAGCTTTGTTAATTGTTTAGGTAAAGTTTATCTATAAGCTTATCTATCTCTTTTATATACTTCTGAATGTTTTTTGTGTCATTATGTCCTTTTAAACACAGCCTACTAATGTTTATATGAAGCTTGTTCTTTTTATCAAATTCTTTGATTGATATGTTATTTAGTATTCCCGGTGACAACTGGGTATTAATAGTAAAATTCTCGATCAAGGTGATTATTCTTGAAGAACTAAGCACACCACAGACATAGTAAGCCTCCTCCTGATTGTCAAGACCAATATAAATAATTTTCTCGTTTGGTATAAGTGTTTTTCTACCCAAGTGTTTATCATTAACCTCCTTTATCACAGCTGATATAAATCTACTTGATATATACCTCCAAGCAACTTTATATTTGGTAAACGTGTAGGCCCCTATTCGTTGAAGTGTATAATAATGGTCCTCATGAATTTTCTTATCAAAAGCAGTAAAACCTTTTCGTATAGATAGTTCCGTTTTGAAAGAACTTAAATAGCTTGCAGTTTTGGAGTATTTTTTTAATAAAATGTTTTGTTTGAGCGGATACATCTTTGTCTTATTTGTGTGGGGAAGTAGAATATATTTGGAATATCTATAGCTCCACATGTCAAGTTCGCTTCCATTTATTAATGGATAAACAAACTTTTTTTCTATCCATTTATCAGCCTGTCTGAATCTTTTTCTAGACCTACTAACAATATTTCTTACTCGCACGGTCTTACCTTTATTTGAAACTATATCCAGCCAATAAATTCCGTTTGCACCACCAGTAAAAACTCCAGTTCGCGCTCTATATTCAGACTTTCCAATAAAATTCTGCATAAGTTTTATTACTTTCTTGTCTAAGGTTATCCAACCGGATTTCTCATCTTGATTATTTATAGGTTTAGCGTGAAGAGATTCAAACTTAGAATTATTTAATACTTCCTCCAGGCTTGTATGGCTGTTTGGAGACTTCTTTCTATTTAAATTCCACACAACATAATCCACAGGATACCCAACTTTCTTTCCTTTTAGTGCAAATAAAATATTAGTTTTATTGTTCAAATTTGGAAAGGGCTTGAAATTTGTTAAATCATAAACAACATAGGGTTTAAAATCTATTTTCTCTGGCAAAATGGAGAAGCTTCTAAAGCCCGCAGCTTGCTTCAACGACTTAAATAGAGATCCTTTGAGCACAAAACCAATTTTTCCTTTGTTTTTAAGATATTTATCAACTGCAACATATGTGAGTAGGCTTGAAATATCTTCTTTTACAAAAATTGAATCCATTCCTTTATAGTCAAAAAGATTGTAATGTTGCCAAACATGTGCTGTCTTGCTTTTATATTCTTTTGGTAAATATTCCCAGTTAACCCAAGGAGGGTTCCCCAAAACATAGTTAAATCTTGGAAGAAAGTATTTAGATAATTTTTCCAATGCACACTCTTTGTCGTAATCATTAAACCTCTTTAATTGTAGAATCAAGGGCTCTATTTTTTTATTTTTACACGTCTCCCTTGTCCTCATTGCTGTAACCAGGTCTATATAATCCCGATATAAATAATCTCTCTTGGCAATTTTAAGAACCTCATTCCCAACTATTTCTTTAAAAGAATTTTCTTCGGACATCACTCTTGTATCATAGAGGTTCAGATTTATGCAGTCCGAGTTGAAAAAAGGTATTACTATGTGTTTCTTTTGAATACCCAACCGGTTTAATGTCAATATAAAGTTGGTTTTTGCTGCGAGAGTAGCTAGAGGGTTAATGTCTAAACCAAAGACGTTATATATAACCCCCTTATCCTTTTTAAAGAAATTTCTAATAACTGAAAAGAGGAATGTCCCCGAACCACAAGTTGGGTCAAAGTATGTTTTGTCTCTGACATTATCGCCTTCTGTTATTTTTTTTACAATAAAATCCGCAAGCCAGTCAGGTGTATAAAATTCACCCATGCTGTGTCTAATTTCTCTGGGGAATAGCATTTCAAAGATATGTTTAATAAAATCCTTATCTGTCTTAGAAATATTGATATCAATAATTTTATTTACCAGTTTACCCAAAATATGTTCCAAATCAGAATTATTTGAAACGAGCTCAAAATATCTCGGGACGAAGTAATTTAGCACATTCTTCTTCTTTATATATGAAATTAAATCAGGGTCTTTTTTTATTTTATTTAAGTTTTGACCATTTAAAGATTTATAAGAAATTAGTAGCAGTAGCAATACAAAATAGCTTTCTAATGAATAGATAAAAATAAATAAATCCTTCTCATCCTTAAACTTCGTTTTATATCTAGCTTCAATTTTCCTTAAATCTTCCTGTCGTTGTGTTTTAAGTTCTCCATGTATTTTTTTGAAGTCCCCAACCCACAAGTGATAGTTTTTTTTGTAATGTGCATTCTTTCTTAGTTGCTTCGTGAAGAATGAAATAAACTCTAAGGTAACCGAGTCATTCGCCCCTGTATCAACTAGGCTGGTAATTGTATTGTCCATATATCTAGACTGTATTTAATTTAATAAATCTATCAATTTCCTTTCTAGCGATTCTATATCCTTTTCCTAGTTTTAAAGCGTTTATTTTTCCACTTTTTATGTAATTAAGAACTGTCTGCCAATGAACCTGAAGCATTTCAGCCACTTGTTCAACTGTAAGAAACTCGTTGTTTTTTTCAGGCTTTTTTGATATCATCTTTATAAGTCATTATAAGCATTTGTAAATGAGAATATCAAGTGCAGAGTAGTAATATGACAATTAAACAGAAGGGCAACGGAAATGAGCATGACAAGGTGGTAGCAAATATCCGCAAGATTTTGTGTCAATATAGCATTAAGGATGTTGCCTATTCTTTACTTATTTCGAGTCTTTGGTTGCCCAACATAGCGAGCGCAGTCAAACATCAACTGCTGTACGCTATCTTTTTAAGTATCGACGAGGACAAGTTTTCAGAGAAGGATCGGGTTTACAAATATAAAGACTTCACGGTTTTTTTGAGTAAGCTTTACTCTTTTCTTCCTGAGTTTCCATGGATTGAAGATTATGTTCCGGAGCCAGATTGGGGAAACTTAAGGTTCCATCTTGAAAATAAGGACTATAAATTTTTTTATGGCAGTGAAATCAGTAACGTGTACGACTACTTGATACTATTTCAAGTTTTGTATGCTTCCCGCGATAAGGATTACAAGAAGATGGAATCTAGGTCTCCATCTCAGGAGCTCCAAATGTGTCTTTCTTTACAGAACGCAATTATATCTGGAATAACTACTCAACCTGCAGAAGCGGATCTAGATATTTCTCCAGGTGATTTGGAAACACCACCCGAAGATTACTGGACACAATAATTGGATTTTTTCCAAAAATTCAATCCCTTAAGAGTGATCTCCGAAGATTTTTCCGATCGTTTGACTTGTAGAGTTGGTTCTTTGAATAAAAATGACTTGCATCATGACAAGTTCGTCGCTCTGGTTTTTGAGGGATCCTTGTTGCCTTATTACTTTCTTAAAATGGACGACCAGTTAGTTCCAATTCTACCAAGGAGATTCTCGTCTGTTCTTCTGGAGGAATGGGCAAAAATCTTTAATAGACATGAGAAAGAATTGAACGATGAAGATTCATATTTAAAACATTTAGCTGCTCAAATTTACAATTTCTTAAAAAAGAGACTTCGTAGTGACTCGCTTTTCCCTTTTGTCAGTGCAGTTGCCGAGGACGAAAAGCCACACGAAATAGTATTCTCGACCTCGTTTATTTCTAAGGACAGACTTATTTTGATATATGCTCCAGCACCATTTTCGTCCGGCAAAGAGTTGAGTAAAAGACTCTCTGTAGCTGCTCCGAAGCTCAAGGAAGCATTGGATTTGATTTCTTCTTCTCCTGTTACCCTAGGGTTGCGTGCGCATGGTCAAATGGTCAAGTACGACCCAGATAGTAGTGGTGAAACACTTAAACCCGAACTCTTCATAGTGTTGCCCCAGACTTCCACCAAGATGCAAAGCATTCCTTTATCTGAAAAGCTACCAGGCAGAATTGTTTTTCTTGATCAGTTTCTAGGAGTGTTTGATGAGATTGATGGGGTTGGTGAAATAACAGAGTTTATCGAATTCCTTGAGGAAATAGAGCCAAAGTTATCTAGAGCTCCTTTTGGCCTGTTAGATAAATATGGTTCATTCAAAGACTCTGCTGGAGTTCTAGTTAGAGGTGCTAGAGATCCAGATATGATTATGCTTTGTCCCCACTGGGGATCCAACAAGCGTTACGAAACACTATCCGAGTTTTGGAAGCAGTATCCAGAAGGAGGTTTCTTTGATCATCCTAGGAGTTGGAGGATAGAACCTATTTCTGGGAAAAACATACGCTTGGTGGCTAGGGGGTATTTTGGAAACGCCATTTATTGTAAGCTGGGAGATTCTCGCATTTTCACAACAGCACCTTTTGAAAAGATGTCTTATCACCAGGGTTTAGTTTCTAACTTGCTGATGGAGGCTTTGGAAGATAATCTACGCAGAAATGAACCATTAGTCGGTAGTCTAAGAGTGTTTGGAGATTATAATCAGTTGCAAGTTAACTTTTTCCCCTGGTCGTTAGTTGAAGAGAATGATGATTTTGAACATTTGAAACACCTTGATCCTTCTGGAGATATATGGAAGTCAGATGCTGGGTGGGTAAAGGCTGGAGTTCCAGGGGTGAGGGTAGTATTTGATGAAAAAAAGGTTGGGGACGCGTTGGAAAAGTCTAAAGATAGCTCTGTCGAGATAGAGTTATTAAACGAAGTTCTAAGCAAACTAAACAGATTTACCCCAGATCCCAAATTCAACGATGTCAAAAAGGGTCTTGAAAAACTGAAATCAAATAAACCTAGGTTTAAGATGTTTAGAGAACAAAAAAAGGTTTCATTCCCTGAATTTATTTCACCATATTTACCTTCGTTCCACGAGCTCAAAAAAGCCGCAAAAGTAGTTGCTCAGTTGTCAAAGGATTCAGAACTTGTTCCCGGAGAATATAAACCTAAAGAAGCCAAAGAGAAGTTAAACATATTGAGGATTGAACTCATTAAACTCATTGAATCAGAAATTTCAAAGTATTCTTTCCAGAAGGCTACACCTTATTTGATTGAGAGGATAGATGCACTGACCCACGATTACGAAAGAAAGATCAGCCAGATCAAGTATTCTTTAGAACACGACGTTGACTATCAGAGAGAAGAAAGATATGCCGATAAGCATAGTAAGTTTGTCAAATTTCATAAGGCCTATAGATACCTAATAGAGAAATTCGTGCAGATTAAGCCCTCAGGCAAGAAAAGTCTCAATAAGGATGCATTTCGGCATTTAGTTGCTCTTGCTGATAAGCTGTTGGAAATCTATGGCACCAGTGACAGTATTCACTATGGCATTTATCAGGCAGGAATAAGAATCGATGATGATTTTGTCACGGAAGTTAAGTACGCTGTCGATTTGCAAACCATGGAGAGGACTTATGGTGAAGAAGATGCGAAGATTAGGCTGGGCGTGATTGGAAATGAGAAAGATAGAGTTGATTCACCTCAAGAAGTAGAAGAGTTTTTAAATAAACTAGATAAGGCATTCCTTTCAGATTTGAGCTTTAGTATTAGGAGTATGGTGAACGTTCTCCGTGTATTGAGTCAGTGGTCTGGTTATGCAAAAGATGTCAAAGAGAGTACTTGGTATGCTGCGACGGAAAAACAGATATCAGGTGTTTGCTTAAAAAGCATAAAAGGAATAAAAAAATCAGAGATTCCTTTAATTCTCGATTTTCTCACTTTGAAAAGCGAGGATGTGAATAAATTGGTGGGTCAGAGAAGGGCAGAACCTGACATCCCAATATGGGAGTACCGAAAAAGATATTCAAGATACAATTTAAGACCTCTGGTTCAAATAAAGGGTAAGTACTTATGGGGTCCTCATTCCACAAGAAGATCAAGTATTGTGTGGTCTCAAACACCTTCTACGGGGCAATTACCATACGACATGGGCGACTCTATTCAGAATGTAGTAGAAGAAGAAAAAAAATTGGTTGAAAAAGCTTTAGAAGATAAAACTGAAAAGGTGGTCAAAAGATCTACTCAGTTGGTAGAGAAAAATGTTTTTCTCTACAAAAGGGACAAGGCTGGCAGTTACCCTTCGGATTTGGGAGACTATGATATCTTGGCATATTATCCTCAAAAAAACATTGTTATAAATATCGAGGACAAGGATCTTCTACCACCATTTTCTTTGAAAGATACAAAACGGCTTAGGGAAAGAGTTTTTGGGAGAGCTGGTGTAAATGATGGCTATTTGGGAAAGGTCGAGCGGAGAGCTATATATCTGGAGAAAAATATGAAGAAAATAGCGAAACTGTTAGATTGGAAGATTGATCAAAGTAGTTTCCCTAAAGTTGTCTCTCTTTTCGTGTCTAGGCTGATTTATTGGTGGACGAAGTTCCCGCCCAGAAAAACAAAGGTCAAATTTTTGAGAATTGATATGTTGGACGAATTTATAAAATCGTTATAGACAAAATTTAGAAATGACAATGAATCCTGAAGCACAAGCTATTTTCAATAAAATCCTGATCAAGTTAGACAGTGGAGCGCCGTTAATGGCTCACGACATCTCTTTTCTAAAAGCCAGAAGAAGTTATTTGTCCTCTTGGCAAAGGCTTAAATATGGAGATATTCTGTATCTCAACAAGCAGTTTTTCTTTCAAAAATTAAGGAATGTGGGTGTTTTTCTAGGTAAATTTGCGCACAAAATTGTAGTTGGCATAATAGTAGCAATTGTTGTTGGCTTAATATTGGGTTATCTTGGAAGCATATGATCCGCACAACTAAAAGCAAAATTCACTGGAATTATTTTATTGCCCTAGAACAAGATCTTGAAGTTGTTTCTCGATACATAGAATTCAGTGAACATAATTTCAGTGTTTATTCGATAGAATTAGCACACCTACTTTTTGCAGCTGCATCTGAAGTGGATGTCATAGCAAAACTGCTCTGCAAACGATTTCAACCTACAGCTAACCCTGATAATATTAATGACTACCAAGGTATTCTCTTAGCCGAGTTGCCTGATCTACCAACAATGGAGATTTTTATAGCTCGCTACGGGCTTTCATTTAAGCCCTGGGGAAATTGGCGTCAATCAGGCAATCGCAACCCATTATGGTGGGGTAGTTATAACAAAGTAAAACACCAACGAGATGCTTATTTCGATAAAGCAACACTTAAAAATGCTTTTAATGCGCTTGGTGCGCTCCTAATTCTTGTTTATTGTTACTACAGTTACGAATTAGCACCTTCTAACGGAGAGAGATTATCTCCTAAGGACACAATGCGACAGCTAGAACCAGAATCTACCCTACTTAGGCTGCCAGAAGACTACTACCACGGGCATTTACTTATTTGATAGCTTAATTGTGTTGATGGAGAGGAGGGTTGATAAATTTTTGAAGGAATCGATTAACTTCCTTAGTTGTAAACTCTGGATATTCTAGGTAGTTAGCCCAGTTTGTTCTTCGGTATTCGTCCCATCGGTGGAGCACTTGTCTGTTTATTGTCTTGACAAAGACAAGTTAGGTTTCCTGTTTAGTTTTTTAATTTCTTCCCACCTTTGTCTTAATACTCCTATATAGGCAACATTCTGGAAGGATTTTAAGATTTTATTGATGTTTAAGGCTTTTATAATATGACAAGGATTAGGGAGCAAGTTATTTTTAACTATAAAGATTTCCTTCTTGAATTTTTTTATGATAAAGAAAAAGAGTTCTTTCAATACACCTGGCTGAAGTTTTCATTTTTTTAGCCCAATATCTTAGTTTTATTAAGTAGTTATACCAGTTATTAAAACTTATATTTATGCCATGGGGCTTTTCTTTTACCGAGCCGTAGAGGTAAAGAAGTTGCCACACTCTAATATCAATAACCCCATACCTGTCGGGGTCTACAAGAGTTAGGATAGCGGAGGCCGTTGGTATTGATACACCCTTTAATTTAGTTAGTAGGTTAATTTTTCTTTTTTCAAAATTGGTGCTTAACACCTTTTTAGAAATTTCAATAATATCTTTTTCCTTGTTTTCTAAATACCTATTTTTGGGTCTGGGGCTTTTCCATATACTCATTAACAGAAATTCTTTTTTTGTAAAATAGCCTCTTTTTTTTACAATTTTTAATCTATTAATCAATTTTTGAGTTTTTTTATCTTCTTGTGTGTCAAGATTAGCTATAAGTAGTTCTTCAAGTGATTGATATTCTTTTTTCATAAGTAGCTTTTTCTAAAATCCATTCTATATTTTAATACTTATTTATCATATTTTATCAATTTTTGATACATTTGTAGAAATATGTATAATGAAATGAAGGAGAAAATGTCAATGAATAAGCCTTTAGACATCGCCGCTTATATCGTCAAGCTTTCAGACGAGATTGGTGAGCCCATAACCAATATGAAGCTTCAGAAGTTGATTTATTACACTTTTGTTTGGTATGCAGTAGAGAAAAATAAACCCTTATTTAAGGAGGGAATACAGGCTTGGAAATATGGGCCTGTTGTGGCCTCGGTATATGAGGTATACAAACCTTACGGAGCCGATGTAATTAAAGAAATTAAGGACGGAAACCCTGAATCTTTAGACGATTTCACTAAATCTCTTACAGAGGATGTTTTCAAAGCTTATGGTAGCAAAAGTGCAGTTGAGCTTATGGAATTGGCCCACTCAGAAGCACCCTGGAGAGATACATTTGACCCTGATAATCAAACTAAGACAATACCTTTTGAAGCAATCTTGGGCTATTATAAAGCAAGAAAAGAAGCTTCATAAACCAAGAATGTCAAAGAAAAACAAGCGTAAATATCTTGAAAGAACAGCAAAGACACCTCCAATAACAACTCAAATTATAGACCCAAGCATGGCTAGGCAATTGCCAATAATTTTTGGATTTAGTAAATTAATCATAGATAAAAAACCATTTAACTGTTCACCTAAAAACGCCGACGGACTATTACATGTAATAAAGCTGTTTCATCACTTTTCTAAGGTTTTAAGAATACAGGTTGATTCCTTTCCTAACTGCCATCTAGTTCCAGACAACCAAATCAAAAAACACAACCTATCTTATTTCGTTTCGCTAGCTCCAAACAGGAAATTACATCAATTAGGACGCCGAAGAACAAAACAAAGAGTAGTAGGATATTACGATACGCCAAGAATCAATCTTTTCCAAGTCTGTCTTCTTGACCTTAACCATAAACTGTCTGGAAATTAAGCTTGAAGTCCAAGTAGACTGAAACCTGTTTTGATTCCTTGTAAGTTTATATCAAACTCTATCTCTTGGTTGCGGAACGTGTCCAATAGGGGGAGCTTGTGCCCTACCAGTACACTCCCCAATTATTTGTAGTAGTTCCAACATTATGATATAAATGTCTTGTGACAGAAAGAATAAACTTTGTTTTACGTAGGTGTCGAAAAAAGGCGAGGGGTCAAGCGCTAAAACTGGCCCATGAGCGTGCAAAAAGTTTTCAGCAATTATCTGAATCAGGCCGCCCAGTTTCTGAGCACTTGAAATCAGCAGCCGAGGCGCTACAAAGTGTTGAAAACGATAATGGTTGGGATGCAATG
>SDBT01014912.1_pt1 | contig 12364 bp, 16 predicted proteins | sample 2277101 | NCBI WGS metagenome assembly SDBT01 (sample SAMN10404973, study PRJNA504765) | marine sediment metagenome | isolation source: marine sediment core GS10_PC15, 103 cmbsf | place: Arctic Ocean: Southern Knipovich Ridge | collected 2010
GCACCTTCCAGGCGCGGCGAGTCGCCTTGTTAGCCGCACGCTTCAGCTTACGGGAACCGGGGCGACCCCAGGAACCAGCCTTGCGGCGACCGAGCTTTTTGATGGAATTGCGCATAATGTCTCCAGTACATTAACCCAGGAGAGTAGTATACACGCTGACTAGATTTTTGTCAAGAAGGTTCAACTGGACCAAAAGCGGAAGAAATTTCCTCTTCCTGGGTATCCACATCCTGAATGCCCTGGAACCCCAACCCATGCCATTTCTTCTCCCCGCGATATCCACGTGGATTGCAAATGAAGCGGATCTTCCACTCGAAGAAATCGCGCCTTTCGTGAGTATGGCCAAAACACCATGTTTTGATTTTCTTTGCCGGGTCTGCTTCCCACACGTATTTCATGAAAGCATTCCCGTAAGCTCCATTCAACATATAGAACTCATGCGATGGGTTTCCAAACTCACCGAAGGCAGTCCAACATGGCAATGTGTGCGTGATGACCACAATCTCTTCAATCGTGTCATCATCCTGTGCTGCAACTACGTGTTCTTTCAACAACTCCATATGCCTTTGGGCTAGCTTATGAGGCTTGTTCTTCTTACCAAAGCGAATGCATACTGGGTCGTTGCTTCGCCGTTGCCACTCCCGCCACTGCTCTTTGAAGTGAAACCCCCGTGCAAAACTGAAGTCATACCAACCATTGGCACCAATGAAAAGTGTGGTGCCAAATTTCTTAGTGTTGACACCATCGAGATAGGTAACATTTTCAACGACACGATTGCGCGATGTGAACTGGGTGTTAAACCATTCCATATCTTTCAGAACAGTCCAGTCGTTCCGGTGATTCTCGTAATGGTCATGGTTACCATCCAAGAATAGAATGTGCTCGTAATGCTGAGATGCTTCCACAACAATGTCTCGGGTGAAATCATGACAATTTGACGTATCGCCAGCTATGACCAGCACATCATTCTTTTTGTCTTTATGCCACGCATAGTGAAGCGGGTCACCCTGCACCCAGTTGCGGGTTGTATTGTAGCCCACGTTGAACTCAACATGGAAATCACTAATCAAATCGAAATTCATTTTCTAGCAATACCTTCTTTCTCTTGACCGGGCAAACTATTCAGATCCACCTCGGCAAGCATAGAATTCACATGACGGAGCTTCGCCCAAAATCGGTGATTCTTCTCGGTGGTAAATTCAAGTCCATTGAATTCAATCTCGGCTCCCTTTTGCATACGGAACGATAAAGATGAGAAATCCTCAAATCCGGAACCCTGTCGAATATATACGCGATCAACAATCAGGATAGCTCCAGGTTTGACCTGAAGAACACCTTTTGATTTTCCCCATTCTGAGAAAGGATATCTTTGCTCTTTCCCTGTCACGAGTTCAAGCAGCGTGTCATTCCGCCGTTCTGAATAGAGGTCAAACCGCCACGGAATGGTCAGTTTCAACTTGGTACCAATATCGGGGACGAATAAAGCCTGGGGATGAGACCACGTAGCCGACGTAGTAGAACGTACCGCTTTCTTAACTCGCGCATCAATCCGTTTCTGCTCTTCTTGAAAGTAATAATCAAACGGCCATGAGACATCGGGTTGAAGATTATGATGCATATGACTATAGAGTGAGTTTAGCCCTGTTCCTCCTGCAATGGTCAATTTCTCTTTGAGGACACTCGGACCCATCTTTCTAGCAGTCGGTCCTAGAAACAGCTTCAGGAAGCTCTCATCGATACTCTGCACACGGTCAGGAACACGGATTACGACTTCATCAGCATCGGGAGCCAGCTTGAGAATATTGAAATCTTTTGCCGCCTGCCGTGCCTTATCCCGGTCCTCTAAGTACCAATCGGTGAGAGGGGCGGCATTAGATTTGACATGGGTATAAAGACGATTATATCCAGTCTTGTAGCCAGTATCGTATCCAGTCAAGTCGATATTGAGCGTGCTCATGATGGTACCTCCTCCCCAGAATATACACCCCTCCGAAGTAAATACCAAGCATGAAAGTAACCAATCTGTACTCATCTGAAATATCTGGGCACTGGGACTTCGATGGTACCGTTGATATCCTAGATTTGAACTGGCGCAGTCCCGAGGAGGTCTGTGGTCACTTTCACCCGTATGCTCAGGTAAACATGCGACAAGTTGCCACTCTCAACGAAGCAACCTACAAACAACTAGGACAACTCATTGACCCGAATTTCCTAAAACAGGGGATACGGGCCGCCGAACTAAAGGGTGTATTTGTTCGCGGATTCAAACCAGAAAATACACTCAACTTTCATGTACCATCATCGAAAGCTGAAAAGAACCGCATCAACTACACCAACAGCATCTTGTTCGACCAATGGGAAGAATACGGAAGCGACGCCAACCGTAACTTTATGGAGAGAGCCCGGTTGTTGTTGCTGGACGGAGATGTTCGACTTCACTGTACATGCCCATCTTTTTTGTATTGGGGATACCAATACATCTTAACCGTGCTCGATGCAGCAATCTATCCGGAAGATCGTCATCCACGTATTCGTAACCCTGCGGAACGTGGAATCGTGTGCAAACACCTCAACAAAACCCTGCGTGTTCTGCCGTTCCATAGTGCCGACATCGGCAAAGAGATGAAATCTCAATTCGGTTAATCACGTCGAGTTTTCTTTCCGTAGCAAGTTAAATGGACAGTGGTCATAGCCGGGTCCATCAAAGTCAACGATAACCGCCGAATAAGGTCAGCCGCATATCTTCGATCCATCTGTAGCGAAATAGCTTCTGCGCACGGCTTGTTGTCCAAATTTTCGGTCACTACGAAATCGTGTATCTTCATTTCATCGCTCCTATGAAATCAGTGATAAAACAAAACTCTCCGTCTGCATCACGAAATATAGATTTATCATAACACGGGCTATCCCACATTCTGATATGATTCTTGCGAGCCCAATGTATAATATCAAATGACTTTATCAGTTGTCCATGCACATGCCAAGTGCCTACCCATCTATCGTATTTCCAAACCCCTTGCTTCTTGTCCCTTTCGACTTCTACCACATCATATAGGTCTATCTTTGCCGGTCCATCTGTTCGATGATGAAGATTATCATTTTGATCCAACCAGTGGAGTTGTCTATGCCCAATTTTAGTTGTTCGCGTTACATTCAATGCTGATGAAACATCAATATTTTCTGAAATCTCCTGGTCTATTTGATGTGCCCAGGAATTCTCTCGATAACATCTTCCTTTTTTATACCATACCATCTCGCGTTGTTTAATATCGAAAGTGTCTCCTGAAGAACCATACTGTATATCTATTACGGACGGTCCATCGTCTTCCCGATGAAAGAGATTATTCAGCCCTTTCCAGTTTTCCGCATAGTGTTGTCCATATGCGTGCGTAATACCGGAGGGACCACCATTACGCCCTTCTCCTCCATTTTTAGTATGGTATATTTCTTGATGAAAGTGTTGGTCATCTATGGTGATTGCAGGACCATTAGGATTGAAGTTTTGACCATCAACCCACCATTCAATACTGGTTCGGGAATTAGTTTGGAAAATAAACCGAACCGGTAAGGATAATCGGTAGCTGAACGCAGCTTTGGTCTGACTACTTAATCTATCACGGTCTCGTAATAATACCGTGACAGATGTTCCCATGTAGGTAATAGTAGCGTTCTTCAAGTGAATGAAGATGTCATCATTCATGCTGCCCGCTTCACATCACGAGGGTCTTCATAATGAATAGTCAAACCAAACGGAGCCTTAGCACCAGGGTTGCCAATAATCATGAACATCGCCGGGCAATACATAGGATCACCCCAAGAACCAAAAGGCATACCATCCGTGAGCATCAAAACAAGACGCGGCTTGATGCGTTTTTCTTTCATGTAGTCCCAGTTAGCTGAGAAGACTGTTCCGCCGCCTCCACCAATACGCTCAGCGAACTTGATAACCTGATCCCAAGAGTCACCAGCTTTGGTATGCTTTTCCAAGGTAACCACACTCTCTCGTACCACATCTCCATCAAAACACCACGCCTGAATCTTGTACCGATGGAATGAGTTCATGATGCCTCTCATCTCAGAGACAAAAGCAGTGAGTTGATCACGTGATATCGAGCCACTGGTATCCACCATGATTACAATATCCAATTCATTCACACGTGTTCGGAATCCAGGCAATGTCCAACCCTGGCTGAACAACGCCTTGTTAGGTCGCGCAAAAGAATACGCCCGGCTGCTGACTGCAATTACAAACCGTTTCAGAGCTTGCCGCCAGTTAACTCGTGGGTTGGACAATTCGTCAATCATCCGCTGAATGGAAGACGGGATACAACCGGCCGAATTAGACTCACGTTGCTCATGCTCGTGTTGCGCCGCCGCCGCAGAAACCATGTTATCCTGCCACTCTTTTTTCAACTTATCGAAATCGGACTGCTTCATACGGACTTTAACGTTACCGTTACCATCACGGGATTGACCGCTTTCGCCGTCACCCATTTGGTCATCGGGCACTACTTCAATTTCGATGTGCTGATCGAGAGTCTGGGCTCCCTGCGGAATATTCTCAGGATTTTCTATCAAATCCTCGTAAACTTCTTCTACCGCCCATCCCCGATATTTGTCATTGTGGAGAATCTGAATGGTCTTGATGAATTCCCCGACGTGCGCTTCAACAAGTCCGTCATTCACTATGAAATCGGCAGCGAAATTCCAAAGCTGTAATTTCTTTTGTGCTTCCTCGATTTTCGCTTTGTCTCCTTCCTTCATCAATCGTTCCATGTTGATACCGAGGTAGGATAACGCCCGGCTATCACTTCCGGCATGTTCCAAGAGCCCATGCATAAGCTCATGCGCAAACGCAAAAACACGCTCGCCTTTTGTGAGACTCGTTATGAACTTGGGATTGTAGAAAACATGCATACCATCAGTAGCAAGTGTTGGCAGCGACGGATCATCTACTTCGACACAAACAATGGACATACCCAAAATACCCCAGAAAGGATAATCTTTGAGTAGCTGCGCCTTCGACACGATGAGGTCGTTGTACGAATCCTCATCATTCCAGGTATCTTTCCGAAACCGCTTTGGTGGCGGTATGTACTTCGCCTGTTCCTTGCTCTCGGCTATGCGCATCGGGTATGCCATATTCATATTCTCCAGTTATATGACCCGCCCGAAGACGGGTCATATACTTAGTTACACCGTTTTGCGAAGAATGTCGCGGTACTTGTGCGCAAAGCCCGTGAACTGTGTGCCGCGCATATGAGTGAAGCTGATGTGAAGATGCTTTGAGGTCACATGCACACACAGCACGGTCATCTCGCGACCCAGGTGGGTGTCCACGAAGTCGCAGAACGACTTGGCGGCGACTTGCCACACTTTCGGCTGGTCTTCGATCTTCGAACCCAGTTTCTCGTCGTAGAACGAGGTATGACACTCTTTGAGAGCGTAGCAAAGAGCCGTAGCCAAAGCGTATCGTGCGCCGACGTTAAGTTCCTCGGGAATATTAACATCCTTCCCGGCGAGAATGTCGTCGGTTGATGGCAGAAGCTCATTTACTTTCCGGTATTCGATGTAGTCACGGCCCATGTTTCTGCCGATGTACCCAGTGATGACGGCTTCTTGAATGGACTCGGGTAACGCATCCAGTCCAACCATTTGATCAGACAACATCGCCCACGACCGAGGAGTTGGAAAACCTAAATCGCCTTCTTCCATCGAGTCTGGCTTGAAGTTGAAGAGTGCATGAGATTTCTTCCACTGGAGATATCCAAGAATTTCGTGGTGAACTCGATTAATCATCGCCCACTCGATCCAGTCGGCGAGACTTGGGATGAGACGCGCATGCATGAAGCGGTTAGCTAGCGGCATGCTCATCGGACTGACAAATGCTTGGTCCGATTCTCTATTACCAGCCGCAACTACCGGCGTATAAGGAGGAACGTCGTACTCGCCGACTCGCTTGTCGAGCACCAACTGGAGGGCTGCGTTCTGAACCTCCGGCACCGCCGCTGAAAGCTCATCGAGGAAGATGATGGCTTTGTCGATGACTCGCACGATCATGCCTTCTTTCAAGTCGCCGGTCAGCTTAACGGTACCCTTGTGAACTTTGATTTCGCACTTGAACCCAGGCTCGTTGATGTCGCCGTTCATTTGATCGTTGAACCGCGCTACCTCTTTTCCTTCATGGAGAACATGCACCATTACCTGTTCGGCGCATTCCCAATTGAAACCAATGGTGACTTCGGTTCCATTATCCAGAACAGTCTGTTGTTTGAACTGGGGAAGGTAGCTGGAAGGAATCCAACGAACTCGACCTTGATGATCCACTTCGCCGAGAGGTTTGCCGCCTACTGCCGGAGGTGCATCGAAGAGAACCGGGATGCCCTTGAGGTCAGTCGGATCGAATTGGGGGAGATGAAGTGCGACAATCCGGCTTCCCCAAAGTTTGCCGACGCTTTTGCAAATATCGGATTTACCAATACCCATGGCCCCCCAAACCATTACATTGGCTTGTTCCTTTCTCTCGCCAGCGGCGCTGCGGCTGGATAATGTATGCTCCAAGGTTTGAAGCAGTTGGGACGGGGTTACGTTGAAAGCTAGAGAGGCTTTAGCCTCTTCGGCGGTTGTAGGCGCATCGTCGGATGACATATCTCTTGCTCCCTTCTGGGTGAATCCAAGTGTCCAGTGGAGCTTAACAAAAAATACCGTTCTTGTCTAGTGCTTCTTCTCTCCAGCAGAAAAATGAAAATCAGCACGTATCCCACCCATGCGTTCAAGCTCTCGGGTTAGATGGATGAGATTATAAGAGATAGCCTGAATGATAGCAATGGTACCAGGAGAATCCAACCTCATGATGTGCTTTCCCAAAAGCTCTTTATGATGGGAAATCAGTAACTTGAGATGATCAACATCCCTATAATCAACCGTTTTTATCTGAAGAAGGGTAATCTTTGGCATCAGATATACAGGTGACGATTGTTGATATATTCCTCCCACTGAACCCAATCACCGTTCTTGTCCTGAAAGCCCCAATCCTTATAACGCGGTCCCATAACGAACAAAGACCATGTCTCTTCATCCCCTCGAAAATGTTCAGGATCAAGGACCAGCCGATGAAAATCACTGCCTTTGCGCTTACGCCAACCGCCATCAGGAGCACGCCAAATGGCACCACCACTTGGAACATGCTCCCAGTATCCACCGGATAGAATCTTGCTCCACCAGTTCCACGGATGATCGTGCAAACCATCAGCATCAGACTGCACACAATGATGTAGCACGATCCGATAGGACAGCTTAGGGAATATTGGCGCTAACCAACGGGTACTCAGTAGGTAGTACCGGTGAAGATATGCCTCGTCATTCTCTCGGTCATAAATGAGCCGATAGAGTCCGACAAACTTACAGATTCGTGAAATAGGTATCCACCAACGCATTACCTTAACCTCAGTATGGTTATGGTACCAAGATATGTCTAAAATATCAGCGATTCAAGTCTTTGAGTTCTTCCAGGGTGGCACCCTCTCGTAACGCGACCACGCCCTGGACATATCCTAACCATCGGTGGGCTTTTTCTCCAGTTACATCATCGCACATAATCTTCATCAGCATGCCTTGTAAATGAGCCCGACAACAGCAGCCAGGAACTCCCGAAAGATCCGTTTTTCCGACAATCTCAAACATGCCCTCCGCAACCTTATGAATCTTCACTAGCATCCCCCGGTTTGTTTTTGAAGTCAGTAGCATACCACCCAGTGCCCTTCAAGTGGAAAGCACCAGCCGAGACGAGTTTCTTGAGTTTCAACTTACCGCACTCAGGACATTTTCGAAGCGCCCCGTCCGTGAATTTCTGGATCTTCTCGAACTTATGCTGACAGGCTCGACACTCGTATTCGTAGATGGGCATCTTAGATTCCAGTTACGCAGCTTTCTTTTCTTTCCACAATCGGTATTCTTCCATTATAGCATCTGCATTAAATTCTCGATCTTCTTTCATCCAATTCAATACGTCTATAAAAACTGCATGCTCAACTTTCACCCATTCGTCCTGAACCAGAAATCCCATGTCTCGGAAATAATCAAGAACAAGCGTTTCGCCGTCAAACCGATTAGTAACGAGAACTTTATGAAGCAACTTAAACCCTTTATGTGGGTCTGCTGTTTGATATCCTGAAAGTCTCTCTCCGGTGAGACCAGCACGCCCGGCCTTAACCCATCCTTTCCAATAATCAGCAGGATGCCATACTCCATATACAAACCCATACGGAACTTGATTGCGGGAAACTTGTCGGTTGTTATTCTTCTTTCGTTCGTGGTCAAGTATAATCCGCATTAGTTCTTCGGGCTCTACCTCATCATAAGGTATATCAATTATCCCTTTTTTCTTTTGTTGATCCGCAAGGTATGCATCGATTGTTTTATTAGTAAATCCACCATATTCGCTATTAAGCAAGTCATGGAATTTACGATGCATTTCATTTACTGCTTTTCGCGGTAGGTTTCGTAATGCTTCACTTCGGGATTCATAACCAAAATGACGCGGGGCTAAAACAACACATCGGTTTGCCAATGATTGACAACTACGGCATCGGGTTCTTCTTCTTGTTGGCGCTGTTCCTTTGCCACCATCTCGAATTATTCCAAAATCATCTATGGGTTTAGTCTTGCTACACCACCTACAATGTTTCGTGTTAGAATTCATCCGCCGAAGACTCTATTATGCGTGCGGCTAACCTTTACAAAGGTTGTACGTTTGGAAACTTCCTTCAACTTTGCTGCACCAATATACGTGCACCCGGATTGTATCCCACCAAGTATGGAATCGACGGTGTTATTCACTGGACCCCGACATTGAATGGTGACAGCCTTACCCTCAGCGGTTCGGTACCCATCCTTTCGGGCTCCATGCCGTTTCATAGCGTCGTTGCTGCTCATACCATAGAACGTGAGATTACCTTGGGGATCTATCAACTCTTCCGACTCCTCATGAAAAGCTAGCATGCCCCCAAGCATGACAAAATCTGCGCCTGCCCCGAATGCTTTCATAATATCACCGGAGGTATTACACCCACCATCAGCCATGATCATTCCTTTGTGTTGATGCGCTATGTCAGCACATTCGGCTACAGCAGAAAGTTGTGGATATCCAACACCGGTCACAATACGTGTAGTACATGCAGAACCAGGACCAATGCCAATCTTTACCATGTCTACACCAGAGTTCATAATCAATTCTTCAACCACCTCGGGAGTACACACGTTACCCGCTATCAGAGTCTTGTCTGGAAACTCTTTACGCACACGGGCGCAAAAATCAATGAAATTCTGTTGGTAGCCATTTGCCACATCGATGCAGATATGTTGGATAGGCCAGCGGTCGCAAACCTGTTTCAATAATGTGTAGTCGGCAGCATTAGCATCAAAAATAGCATTGGAACCAGTACAAGCCACGATGTGATCCCAACTCACAGGGACATCAGAATGATTAGCATAATGAATCCAGTCATTTATATCATAGTGCTTACGAATGACGGTCATCATCTGGTGTTTTTGAAGCACCTTAGCCATCGAGAATGTTCCAACACCATCCATGTTAGCAGCCGTTATTGGTACACCTGTCCACAACTTTTCGGTGTGAGGAAACTTGAAAGTCCGTGTTATATCAACATCGGATCTACTGGTTAGCGGTGAACGCTTAGGCTTGATGAGAACGTCGCCGTAATCGAGCTTCGTCCCAGATTCGATGTGCATAGTTTACTCCGGAAGGATTATATCAACAGTAACGAGTGTGTACGTTGTACACACTTTCCCGTTTATTTCACCGATAGCCCTCGGGACACCAAGAAAATCAATCTTCAATTGGTCTGCAATTTCCGCGTACTTACCAAGAAGGAAAATTTTGGCATACACAATAGCGTTCTCGATCCACACGTGCTTCACAATATGACTTGATCGCACCAAATCTACATCCAACACACTGCGTCCGCCGCTAACAATCATTGGAATACCGCATTCCCCAAGTACACCCTCTTTTTCGGTAATACGTTTATTGATATCGGTGATTCCGTCTTCCACAATAGAAAGCGGGTAGATGATGCCCGAGTGGTTGGGCTTGTCAACCGTCAACAATTCGACTATTTGTTCCATGGCATCAATATAGAGTTAAATATGGGACGGGTCAACCAGATGACTTTGATACTCGTTCCAGCGTTTCTTTGCCTCAGCTATAGCTGGTGTTGCTACTTCTTCCCAGGTGTGCTTGTGGTCTGTCTCAAATAACACGATTGGACCGTGGGCATGGCATACATAACATTTAATGGTATATGCCATTTTGGAATGCCGGTCCAAATAAGGAAATGGTTTCCCACCATCCTCACAGAAGGGGCAAGGTGCAATTTCTTCGGTCATAGTCACCTCCAAGTGGAATCAACCAGCAGCGGCAAAATGTGAGGCTACGTCGTCTACTCGCGAATCCCTCACAGACACGAACTTATCATATTCCTCTTGAACAAGTTTTTCAACCATTTTCGACATTTTCACATCATGGTATCGAACCATCTCATCAAGCTGCTTCTTGACTTCCGGAGAAATCTTACAGAAAAGGTTCTTCCGGGTATCGCCGATGACTACATTGTAGACAGCATCGACAGACTTTCCGGGATACTCTAGCTGCCAATCCGACCCCAGTTTTCGTATGATGATGCGCATTTTGCGCTTGGTTGCGTAGCTCATTTCGTCCATTATTCTCGGCTCCCGAATGAAAAAATTTCACAATAGTATATAGGGTTCGGGGACGTGGAGGAGAGACAAAAACCAAAATGGACGGCCCCTTGGAATCGGGACCGCCCATTTCTAGGATTTTGATAACAAGGCTCGTTAGACCCCGGACGTGCGGTTGTTTAGACCGCTGTGTGGGTCGGTCGCCGCTTACGCAGCGAGTGCGAATCCACCGTCATAGTTTGCATCGTTTGCAGATACAGATTTGAACCTTTACCAGGGTGTCTCACCGGACAGTCTCACTACTAATCTTCCATCACCACGTCGAAACCAGGACACCCCCATAGTGCTGCGCGGGACGGACCTTAGCGCAGTCTCGAATGCCCGATGCCAAAGGCAGAGCGGGAACACCAGAATTTGGTGGAGGAGGCGGGAATCGAACCCGCGTCCGCAGAGCTTCCAACGTTCGCTCAAACAACTGTATCTGTATTTATACACCCACCCCGTTCAGAAGTCAAGGACCAGTAAATAATGACATAAGAATAACAATGGAAAACTCCCATGGCAAAACAAACCGGTGATATCGAACTAGTCGGAAATATCACAACCCCCGCTGGTCCATCTGCGACTGACCCTGGTCAAGATCTTGATTTAACGGCTGGTGCCGGTAATACAACTGGTATTGGTGGTGGTGTTAACTTAACTGCTGGCGCTTCTACCGATGCTGTCGGTGGTGCCGCAACTCTTACTGCCGGTGCTGGTGGTGGTGATAATGCTGGTGGTGCCGCATCTCTCATTGGTGGTGCTGCTGGTGGTGCTGGTAATCCTCGCGGCGGTGCTGCAATTGTTACTGGTGGTCTTGGTGGTACAGCCTCCGGTAACGGTGGTGCTGTAACGATTACAGGTGGTGCTGTTGGTGATACAGGGGGCTACGATTCCCCTGGTGGTGCTGTAACCATTACTGGTGGTCTAGGACAAACTGCCGGTGGTGCTGGTGATGGTGGTGTAGTAACCCTCCAAGGTGGACCAGGGGGTGAAGGAGGTATAGCCAGACTTGTTGGTGGTACTTCTTCGGCTGCTGGTCGAGCCGGTGGTAATGTCCTTCTCACTGGTGGTGTCCCTGGTGCTGGTGGTAATGGTGGTGCTGTATCACTTGCTGGTGGTGGCGTAAATGGTGCTGGTAATGGTGGTGCTGTAACGATTACCGGTGGTGGTGCCGTTTTCGGTACCAATCTTTCTGGTGGTGCCGCAAGTCTTGTCGGTGGTGATTCACAAGGAACTGGTGGTGATGGTGGTGCCGCAAACATTACTGGTGGTGATGGTGGTGGTGCAGCATCTGGTACTGGTGGTGCAGTCAATATCACTGCTGGTGGTGGTAACTTCTTAGGTGACGGTGGTGAGGTAAACATTGATTCTGGTCTTACAGGTAGCACATCTCTCGGAACAGGAAGCGGTATTACTCTAACTGCTAAGGGTGCTGCTGCTACTGGTACTGCCGGTGGTGCCATTGCACTTGATGCCGGTTCTGGTGGACAAACTGCTTCTGGCGTAGGTGGTGGTATTACTTTAACTGCTGGCGCTGCTGGTTCTTCTTCTGCTGCTGATGGTGGATCTATTATTCTCAACACCGGTTCTGGTGACGGTGCTG
>SDBT01014913.1_pt1 | contig 12363 bp, 19 predicted proteins | sample 2277101 | NCBI WGS metagenome assembly SDBT01 (sample SAMN10404973, study PRJNA504765) | marine sediment metagenome | isolation source: marine sediment core GS10_PC15, 103 cmbsf | place: Arctic Ocean: Southern Knipovich Ridge | collected 2010
CTTTCGTACTCGCATAGTGCACCACGATATCAATAAGGGGGTAGAACTAAGTTTAGAATACCCAGAGGGAAATTTGATAAAAACTCTTATATCACAGGGTTATATAAATAAAATCCCCAAAAAAGGAGAAGAGATAGAAATAACAATATGGGGAAAAATTTAATAACTAACTATTAACGCCTTCGTGGCAAAGAGGTGTCTATGTTAACGTGTTAGGGAAAGCCTAACGCTTTTGGTGTTGATGACAGTTCCAACAACTTATTTAAAAAAAATAAAGGAAAGCGTTATGAAAAGAAAGCATATTGTATTATTAAGCATCTGTGGTTTGATGGTTCCATTCCTTATAGGGCTTTACTCTTTGGGCATGTTCAAGTTTTTTGCTCCTAAAACGGAGAACATTAAACGGGAGATTTTTGAAAATACCAAGTCTTATTTACATGGAGTTCAACAAGATTTGGGAAAATATTATCTTGAATACCAGAAAGCTGATGATGCTGGCAAAGGGGCAATTCGGGCAACAATTCAAATGCGATTCGCTGAGGTTGATGTGAACAAGCTTCAATCTCCTGAATTACGCTTATTTCTAACAACAACAAGGGGGTATTAAACATGAAAAAGACACTAACGGCCATAATGGTTATATTTACACTATTTGCCTTAACTGGGTGTGAAACCGGGACAGATTCAAAACAAGCTCAAAAAACCGAGCTAATGATGGCTGAAATAGATCGTCAAGTCGGACTTCCCAACATTATAAACTATCAACAAAAGAAACTTATGAAAATGGTATATGAGCTTTGCGACAAAGAAGACCTTATCACATATGCCTATATAAAAAGTGACTATCAAGGAAAATTGATGTTTATTGGGAAATGTATTGGTTTTGGAATTCCTTTTTCAGCGCAGTATACAAATCCAGAAAGAATAGTAACACAACGCTCAGGAATTACGCTTCCACAACCCGACCCAAACGGACTGTTTATGCCAACATCTTCGAGCGCCACATGGCTTATGATGATAGATCCTAAAACAAATGAGCCACGTCCCGTTTACCTTGAGCCGGAAATAGTTGTTTCACCATTTCCGCTCCACAAAGAATAACTAATACTATTAAATGAAAAAGAACCTGTCAATAAACATCGAAAAATAAGATAATGGGGTTGGTTTCGCCGTTAAAGACACAGTGGTAAGCGCTGTGGGGTGAGATACGGCCCCTATCTATTTTTAATCCTATAGAAAAAAAATCATGAAAAATAAAATTTTATTTACAATAATAACTATTATAGCTTTAGCTACTTTAGCTCCTTTAGCTGATGCCGTTTCAATAAGATTCGAAAATACAACCGATAGAACTCTAGTCTATAGATTATACTGGTTAGACACTGATTGGGAATGGCCAGGTGCTCCTAAAATAGGACGTATGGTAGTTGGTGAGTTAGGACCAGGAAAAAATAGTTTGCTTACTGTTAATTATAAACCAGGTCCATATGCTATTACGTGGGAGAAACTCTCATCATCAGATAGTCATTTCTATAAGGAATATGAGTTTACAATAAAAGATAGCAAACACACGATGATTTCGACACCAGACATGATCACTGTCGGCGCTAATAATAGCAGGCACAATTAAAGGATACTTAAATGTTACTACTTGATGATGTAATAGAAAATATGAAAGAGATGAGAGCCAAGCACGGCAACCTTGAGGTATGTAAGGTAGGACATTTCGGTGAGATAAACGAAATGGATGATAGGGATATAACTGCAAGAAAAGCCGGCATGTCCATATTTGGTGCTAAAAGAAAATTGGTGGTCGATATTGATACCCCTGATATAGGGCCTGAACCTGATTAAAAGGAAGTGTTATTATGGTAAAAGTTTTGTGTGTGATGTGCGAAAATGAAATGACCGTTGAAATCATACCGTGTGGGAAAACAGCTTTTCTAGAAGCAGAGTGCAGTAAATGTGGAAATGCGATAGATCAACCGATAACAGCAAAATCAGGAAAGGATTTAGCGAGCAGCAATAAAACCTTAAAGCTATAATACAAGCCCTGATATAGGGCCAGAGCCTGATTAAGAGAGGTAACATGGGAACAATCGTAGATAGATTAGCAGTAGATAAATTAGTAGGTGAATATAAGAAATATCTCGAACAAGGATTAACTCTCAGAGAAGAGATAGAGAAGTATATGTCTGAGAGAATAAAATCATTCTGTGAAGAGTATAATGCTCGTTTTTCCAGCGGTAATGGTGTGTGGGGCTGTAAAATTAAAGTAGATGTTAGTAATAACGTTGAAGCTATAATAAACCTCAATGAAGTATTTTCACCAGTGTCTATATATGACAATGAAGATTGGAACAACGGTGGAACTGGTCATGTCGAAAAATTGTTTAGTCCAGAAGAATGGGCAAAGTATCATTACATAGAACCAGAAGCAATCTTTTATAAAGCTTGTGAAGAATTCGAAAGTATACTAGAAGAGGCTGAGTCATTATCAGACTACGAACATCCCGCCTTCAAATATTTGTTAGAAGGTCTGGGAGATTTTGGAGAGAAAATAAAAGAATGAAAGTAATATTCCTTGACATAGATGGTGTTCTTAATAACTATGACACATTGGGTCCTTTAGGTTTAGGATGGGAACCTAGTCTTGTAAAAATACTAAAGAGAATAGTTAAAGAGACCGAAGCAAAGATAGTTTTATCAAGCGCCTGGAGAATTCTAAAGAATAATTGTAGAATTATTACAGATGATATGAAGATAGGTTTCATAGATAAAACACCACAAGATTTCAAGACACGTGGTAGTGAAATTCAAGGGTGGTTAGACAATAATCCGCGCGTGGATAGGTTTGTTATTTTGGACGACGCTTCTGATATGGAACATTTAATGCCACATTTACTACAAACGGATGGAGAGTTTGGTTTAACAGACGAGATTGCTGATGAAGCAATCAAACGATTAAATAGGTTAACTATGTTGAACAAATTTTTAATAGACGATAATATCGACTGGTCTCTATTAAGGAAACAAAAACTATCACTTTTAGAAATTATTGCTCCACGTTATGGAGAATCTGAACTAAGCGTAGAGGTAGAAAATCATTTATCTGGCATCATAGGCTTAATAGATAACGTTCAAGACAGTGCGGTAGAAAGTGGTAAATGGACAGAAAAAGAGGTGTTTGATTAAAAGGAAGTTAGTATGAAAAACATATTACCATTTCATGAGTGGAAGTCACGCCAGATTGCAACTGATAGCAAAAAACATAAAGTGGATAGATATCTTCGTGATCGGTTTTGGTATTACAAGGAGTATGGACAATACTGCAACAGTGTATTAGAGGAAAAATAACATGAACCTAATAAGAAAAATAAATAGTATTCTAAAATGGGCGCCAACAGATATCTTTTATAGCACTTATACGGCATATGCGTACAGTGATAAAGGTTATACAAGTTATAACTATACCGAATTAGGTGAGTTCATGAGGAGACTACCTCCAATTATAGAAGTAATTATTAAGTTTGTATATTACGTGGTTGTATATTTATTGTATTATACATTCATGAAACTTCCATGGGAGATATTTGCCGGTCTATTTATACCTCGAAAACTATTGGGGTGATAAAGTAATTACTTTACCAACTGTGGCCGAAGGCAATAGGTGCGCCGATGGGTCGTGGCCCCATTGTTAAGAGAGTTCGAGTCTCTCCGGTCACCCCAAAAAGGATAAATAATGCGTCAACTTTTAATTAATTTTTGTGAAAACAGAAATACTAGTGCTGTATGTGTAGAAATAAGACGTTCTGAGAGATCTTTTAAAAGATATTCGTCACTAAAATGTCGCTTTGCAAATTGGCAAGGAGGATTTTGGTATAGATTAACAGAATGGCTTGAAGGAGAATAAAATAGGAAGGTCGAGCTGATGAAGACGCCGAGGCAACTTATAGCTTGACCCATTTTTAGGCTGGGATTCCAGTGATAACCTTCCTACCAAACCTAAAGAAGGATTAAATATGAGAGTTAAAGAAGGACGATGCACTATGTGTGTAAAAGATAATAATAAACGTATAGATTCATTGTGCTCAGGATGCAGGAAAAAGTATGATGAGAGGCGTCAAGGTGCAAATAATCTTATTGAAGATGTTCTTAGCTTCGAAGACGAAAAACTGAAAAAAGAGATACTGGAACAGGAAAAAAAGATGTTGGCTTCAAAAAAAGAAGATGACTGGAAGAGCATTGTACAAGATGTTCTTTATTAAGATGGCTATAATTAAACAAAAACTTTGTCGACATGGATTTAAAAGTAAAGACATGAAACGGAGAAACGAAAAAAGGGTAGTGGTGTGGCCCTGCTACAAATGCGATAAGGATAATTTCGAATTTAGTTATGGTTTAGAAGCTATGAATGTCGGAAAAATCGTAGACTAACAAGGAGCTATAACCATGAAAAGAATAAAAAGAGAATATTCATTCAGAACCACTGATGGAACACTACATTCAGGCAAAAAAGCTGAGAAAAAAGCAATAGAGCCTCAAAAAAGTATTGATTTTAAAAAGACAATAAAAGATGTTATACCAGAAATGGGGAAGATCTTTAATCTTAGAGACTTGTGCGACTATGGTGACACGGATGAAGCTGCGCTGGTAGATAAAATAAACGAGACACTATTTTACGAATGTGATGACTTTTATGGATTAATCAGAAGACTCGTAAATATTTATTTGGAAGTACCTGAAATTGTTGAATGCTTTCAGCTTATTAAGTGTCGGTTTGAAAACCATAAATAATTATCATGGTCAAAAGATAATCTTGGCGTAAAAAAAATATTAAAAGAAGGTAAAGTATAAATGTTTAAACAATTATCACAATCTGTCATCGAAAAAATGAAGGAAGATGGTAGAATCATGTTAACTGTAAAAAGAGGTTGGGAAACTGCGACATCAACAAACCCTATACCTTATAAGATAAATCTATTCATTGATAATCAACTAGAACATTTATTCAATTGTTATCTACAAATATATGACAGCGCAGTAATAATATCAGATATTATCCCTACTCCTTATGTATCACATCAAAAGAATTTAATAGATGGATATCTTTATATAGCAATAGATGGGCTTGTAAAATTTGCAAAAAGGCAAAAGAAAAAAAGAGTAGTAGTAGACACTAACATAAGCTGTGCGGCGGATCATCTACCTCATTACGGGTTTAAGCTGTTCACTGAAGAAGATTTTCCTACTAAGTCGATTAAAGGAATGTTAACACTATAATGAAAAACTTACAATTAATTTTAGATGCTGCTGCTTTTCATTCTATAGAAAACAATCATTATAAATACAGGAATAGATTTATTCTTGTACATGACTCTATAAAAGGGGCAGTTATAAAACCCATCCAAATACTTGAATCATGTAGAGAAGTAATTTGTGACAATTTGAGAAGTGATTTTAGGCATATAGAGAACTTCAGTGTTGGAAAACTTAGATTATTAGCTTGTACTAAGCTTGTTTCAACCGATGGTGGTGCTTCATTTAAATTAAATAAAAATCGAAAGAAGCATGTTGAAGGCCTAAGATTGAAGTATAAAGGTGAGATGTTATTAAGTCATAAAATAATAAATTTAATGGAAAAAGAGTTTAAATGGCCGTTGACTAAAATTTATTTGGTTGAGTGCAAGCAGTTGAATGAAAATTTTTACTTTTACTACTTTGAGGGAAGCAAAAAATGGATAAAAAGTCCCAATTTTTTATCCCTATTTATGTTATTAGTTAGAGTTAGTTCGTCTTTGAAAAAATATACAGGGTTTAGAACACTTGATGGCTTTTACAAATGCTTGCATAAAAATGGTAATAGTACCCTTATAAGCTACCTAAAGACCCATTACGACCGTTATTTACTAGCTATGAAGAGTTATAACAGGTTATTTGGCAATGTATCTATGCGAGATTTATATTTGCCGGATGGAAAATCTGGTCAGTTTACTGAAGGAATAAACACCCTGTGTGATCTTAATACTGATAACTGGGATCTACGGGCGAAATTTGCTAAAATTATAAAAGAAGAGGGTATGTTGAAACCCTGGGAAGAAAAGAAACTAATAAAAAGGAGAAAGAAATGAAAACATTTTGGAACTGGGTAAGTAACCACACAACTGCAGTTTTTATGATAATAGTGATGGCACTCTTTGTTACTGTGTCTATAGCACAATTTACGCTGCAAAAATCAAATTATGACACTGCAATAAAGATAATCGTTAAAAAAACAATAAGCACGGTCGAAAAACAAGCAACAGACATAGAGTCTTTGAACAAAGAAAAAACCTCGCTTCAGAAAACGGTAAAAAGATTAGAGGGAAGAAAGATGCAAGAAAAGGACAACGTAAAGAATTACATATTAACATACTACAAAACGGTTGCTCCAATTATAGCTGAAGAGATGGCTATCCGCATCATAGAAAAAAGTACTGAACACAATGTACCTTTTGTAGCAGTGATCGCAGTTACAGAGGTTGAGTCCCACTTTAATCCGTTTGCTATTAGTCCGAAGGGAGCAAGAGGACCAATGCAGGTAATGCCTAGAATTTGGGTTAAGGAACTTCAACTTTCAAGTAAATACGATTTACATGATATAGAAATAGGCATAGATTCTGGAGTAAGAATTCTAAGAAGATATCTCGACGCGACTGATAATGATATGCGAAAAGCATTATATAAATACGTCGGGGGCAATTATCCTTACATTAAACAAGTATATGAATCGATGGGTAAGTTTATAGTGTTCAAATCGTTTACGGATATAAAAGTGTCTGAAGACGAAGGAAAAGACGAAGTCGCTATAACTGATAATGATAAAACCGCAGTGGAGATAGAAAAAACACTAACTACAAAAACAAAACCTAATATCTTATTTACGCATATCATAAAGAAAGGGGAAATGCTTGGTCAGCTTGCTGCCCATTATACAGGAAGTATACATAATTGGTCAAAAATAGCTGAAGCAAACTCTGCGATTATTCCAAATAAAATGCCTATAGGTTCTGTTATTATAATACCTACGAATTTGTTAAAAACAACTAAACCTTTATAACAAAGTAATTAAAAAATGCTCAAGATACAAGAATTTATATCATGTTTTGGATCTATAGAAGAAGCAAATGTCTATCTTAAAAAGGAGTTATCTTTAGATATTAAAAATGACTCCTTGTATAATATTGAAGGAGAAAATAATATATTTATTTACAATAAAGGTAGACATTCCGATATAGACAACCCATTAGTACGAGAGGCAAATGCTCTGATTTTGGACAAAAGTCACGGACTGTTATCTAAAGGACCTGATCACCATTATAAAACTAAAGATTTTCCAAAAGATTTCAAGATATATAAAAGTATTGCAGAAGAAATGACAACTGGTATAATGATTACTATCTTTAATTATAGAGGTGTCTGGGTTATAGCAAATAAAAACAGTATTAATGATGTTGACTACTCTATTGATGTAAAAAAGGTCATTGGTAATGGATTGGACAGTTGGCAGAATTCAGTATTCTGCAATAAAATGAAGAAGTCTGTAGTAAAAGAAAATTATATTTATGTTTTTGATTTTATTTCTAAAGAATATAGTAACACATGGCCCTGTACTACCTTTAAGTTATACTTATTAACAATAATAGATAAAAAAACAGGTAGAGAACTTGACCCATTTGTAGTTGATGATATTTCAAAAAGCTTAGGATTTGTTAGACCCAAACATAAAATGGTCGTCGGCAAAAGGTCTTTATCAGCATTCACAACAAGTATTAGAATACCGTCAAGGGGAATTATATTAAGTAACAATGGTATAAGAGTTAAGATACCAAATATTCTATATTATAGTATCAAGCATGCTTACGAAGCCAAAGACCTTATAGAACCAATTCACATGGCTAAAATATTTTTAGCATGTAACGATAAAATAGATTTGATGGTAGTTTCTAAAACATTTCCAGAATATGCTGACTTTCTATCTTTATTTAATAAAACAACGGATACAATCTGGCGAGATTTAATTATGATATGGACATCAATTCAGCGGTTTATTAATGATCCAGTAAAATTTGCCAAAGCTGTCCCGCCATATTCACTAAGCTATCTATTATTTATGTATAAAAATGGGAAAATAAGAACATTTAAAGAAGGTATTAAGAAACTCTCACCATATCGACTGATAAATATTACTAAAGGAAAATATGAAAAAGAGTTTGAAACTAACATAAAACAGCTAAAAGACAAAATATGAAAATAAAATTTTACCAAACTAAATCTCTAAGTGAAGAATATCAACCAACAGGTATGTACTTTGCTTTTTTATCGGTAGAAAACGAAATGTGTCATACTTGGATTAAATGTAGAGACTTTCTTCAAGATGCTGTTAGGAATCAATTGACTGGAAAAGATGATAAAATTTATGGTTTCTGTTATCTCCCAAAGACAGATCCAAAAATAGACCTTAAAAAGACAAGATTGTTAATAAAAGGTGTTAAAGATGAAGTAATAAAATACTCCTTACAGCTTGTTAATCATTATGAAAAGGCTGCTGGTCTTATACCAAGATCTAAAATAGTTAAAACGGATGATATGTATATATTTATTGGGCCGGGAGAATGGTCTCAATCTTCAGTATTAATCTCCTTATATACATTATTGATAAGATTGGGCTACAGAAAGATAGAATTTAAGAATGAAGAAGAACTAGTAAAAGCTTACGAAGCCCTTATTAGTAGTAAAGATGCTAGTGTAAATGACATTAGATATCTAAAAAGTGTATTTAAACATATGCACACTGTCCTAGAAAACAGGAAATTATTGATGTTTAAACAGAAAGATAAGATTTTATTTGGTGATACAATAATTGGTAGCTTTCATAGTTGTTCTGGTATAGTGGCATTATGCTCAAATACTTTTGCAGATAAGGAGCTTGCGAGTAAATTTGAAAAGATATTAATAAAGGAGTAAAATAGTATAATATGAAAAGACATACAATTGGTACAGATCCTGAATTCTTCCTGAAAAAAGGGGATAAATATATATCAGCTATTCCTTTTATAAAAGGGTCAAAACATGAACCAGCTGCGCTTCCTTCAGGCGGGACAATCCAAAGAGATAATGTAGCTGTTGAGTTTGCTACCGTTCCTGCTGAAAATGGTAAGGATTTTGTAAATAAAGTAAAAGACTGCTTAAGGGATACTCTTGATATAATTCCTGAAGGATGTGAATTAGTAGTAGAACCTTCAGCTACTTTTCCAGAAAGTGAGCTAAAGGATCCGGAAGCCTGTGAATTTGGCTGCGATCCTGACTTCAGTGCTTATTCATTGTCAGAAAATGAGAAACCGTGGTGTGAAGATTCCACTTTTAGAAGTTGTGGTGCCCATATACATGTTGGGTGCTTGGATAGCAAAGGAGAACCTGCTAAGGGGTTAGAATTTTTAAAAGAATTTACCGGTAAGATAGACACTGTTAAAGCAATGGATTTATTCCATGGTTTAGTTTCTACAATTTTAGATAATTCCTTAGCTGCTACAAAACGAAAAGAACTGTACGGAGCAGCCGGATGCCATAGGCCTACCGAATATGGTGTTGAATACAGGGTATTAAGTAATTACTGGATGAAATCTCCTGAATTAGTAATGTTGATGGATTCGTTAACTAAAGACGCGTTATCCTTAGTTAGTTCGGGTAAACTAAAAGAAGTTCTAGATCCAATAACTGAATACATATTACAGGATGTTATAAATAACGGGAGAATTAAGAAGGCTGACGAAATTGTAAAAGAACACATAGAACAACATCTTAGCAGTGATTCAAAAGATTTGTTAGAATTGTGTAAAGATAATATGAAAAAATATAAAACCGTAAAAGAAGAATGGGGGTTATAAAATGATTATTGTTATACCAGCAAGCCCGGAAAAATCTACATACCAAATTAACAAAGCTTATGTTGACTACATAGCTGATTCTGGGTATGTTCCATGGCTAGTAACACCACAAGTTAATTCTGAAATGTTGGCAAGCGGTAAAGTTGGCCTACTTTTACCAGGTGGTAAAGATATTGATCCAATTTTTTATGGTGATAGTAATTGGGGCTCCCAAGCTAGTGACCCAGAGAAAGATGAATTTGAAAGAAGTTTACTGCATGCCTTTATTAAAAAAGGTAAACCAGTATTCGGTATTTGTAGAGGGTTTCAATTAATAATAAGAGAATACATTCTTGCAAATCCAAAAATAAGTGGGAATCTGATGTACCAACAACATATAGATTCGCATGCAACAAATCCTAACTTTAGTCTATCTAGAGCTATACCATCTCATTATATTAAAGCACGTGTAGATTTATTATACGGCAAGGATGAAAAAGAAGTAGTAGATTATTTACCGGTGAATAGTATGCACCATCAGTACCTGCATGTTTACAAGGATGAAAAAGAATTAAAGAAAAACTCAATGGTTACACCTCGTCTACAACTAACTGGTTGGACAACACGTGGTCTTGACACAAAAGAAACAGGTGTTGTTGCAGAAGGCATAATTATCAGAAGTTGGGGCAAAAGTAAAATAGCGGGTGTACAGTGGCACCCGGAAGAACTAAAGGACTATGATCTTCTCAAAAATCACTTTGGCGAGGCATAATGAGTACCATAATATGGACACTAAAATTTAGACTTCATAAGAAAGATACAGAATGTTTCACATGGAAAAGCTTTGACATGTCGGAAGCAAGGGACATAGTAAGAAAATTAAAATCTGAGATAAAAAAGAGAGGTCTAATGCCGACAAATACATGGGTCCTAGAATATGGATTTACCCTGTTTGAAGAAGAGTATAAGCGCCAAGGATATACACTCATGGAGTTATCAGTATCTGATACAAGGAAAAAATATGGCGAAGTATCTTAAAACAATAGAGCAACCTTTTATTATTGAAGTTATTGATGAACGGTTTGATAGTATAAGTACTATGCTAACCGATAATGCAATAGTGTATGGTAGTTCTATAACTTCTATTATATCTGGTCTTCCTTCTAATGGTGATTTGGATATAGCTGTGTCACATATAGAGTTTATGAAATTGTGTACAAGATTTGCTAACTCCTCGAAATGGAAACAGATTGCAGGAGACACAATAAGAGAAACTGATTTTTGTCATTATTCCAAAGAATTCGGATCGAAATCATCTAATAAGAAAAAGTGGAATCCTCACGAATCAGCTCGTGGGTTACATTCCGACTCAGCTCGTGGGTTAGATTCTCAACCCCCTTTCGGGCGGCATCTCAAAAGTAATAAAAAATCCTACAAAAATGTTTCTAACATAGTAGTATTTGAAACTATGGGGAATAGACAAGTCCAAATTATACAAGCCCATGAAAAAACACAAGACCCATTGGATGATGCACTAAGTATAGTACGTGCAGTTGACTTTGTATTTTGTGGTATTGCAATAGACAAACACGGTAAAATATTTGAGGTTATTAAACATGCGCTTGATGATTGTAATGATAAAGTAATACGTGTTGCCAACTACCATTCAAATCTCACAGAAAGATTTAGGAAGTATACAAAGCGAGGCTGGAACTTAGGTATAACCATAGACCAGGCTAATCAGAATTATCTAAGACAAAAGAGAAATAAAAAAAAAGTAGAGCAAAATTATTTTGAAGTGTTACATGATAAAAAAACAAGCAAGATACTCCTTAAATTCTTGCCAGTAATGATTAAGAAACTTACACACGAGGAGTTACGTAACTTAGTTACTTCTACCGCTAAGAAAATATTTGGCATACATCTTAAGAGAATAGATGACCATATGACATATACTGAGAACGTAAAGATGAGAGGTAATAATCTTAATCATAATACTGCAGTGTTGATAGGCGAAAGAGTTGTATATACTAATTCTATAAGATCTGCTGCCAAAAAGAAGAAGAGGTTCCAAACTGTTGGTAATTACGAAGGCATGACTAAATACGCTGAAGAACAGCTAGACAATCCATCACTTTCTACGATATTGACGGGCAGAGGCCGTCCATCTAATAGAGATGAGAAGCTTGAAAAACTTTATGGTGGTGTTGAAAATCACTCCGAGTTAAGTGAACTTACAACAAAAATATACGAAAGCCCTCCAACTGATTCAAAATACCGTGAAGATTTTATGGCAACCTCTAAAAAAATGTTAAAAAGAGATAATAATAATTATAATAGTTATGGTAAACGGGCAGCTAAAGAATTCGATAAAGCTGAAGAAGTCGCTGAAAAAGTTACTAAAAGTGTAGGAGTTACTAACTGGAAACAAGTAAGAGGAGAATGGGAGGTTATGAAA
>SDBT01014915.1_pt1 | contig 12362 bp, 7 predicted proteins | sample 2277101 | NCBI WGS metagenome assembly SDBT01 (sample SAMN10404973, study PRJNA504765) | marine sediment metagenome | isolation source: marine sediment core GS10_PC15, 103 cmbsf | place: Arctic Ocean: Southern Knipovich Ridge | collected 2010
TAAGAAAAAAGGGGGGTGCTAAGAAACCAAAAAAAACCATTATATCTCTAAAAAAACCATAATCTCGAGGTGCCCAATTCATCCATTCCATAAAAATATGAAATAAAATCATTAAAAAAACTGTAAATCCTCTCATAATATCGAGTGAAACTATGCTGTCTTTCATTTTTAGTAGTTAACAAATCCCATTTGTGTGTGTATCAAAATATTCAAAGAAGTTATTTTTATAAAAAGAAATTAAATACAATCTCTGTTAAGACGAAATAGAAAACATATTTTTTATGTTTTATTTGAAATCATATAATATTAGAATCAATTCTTTACTATTTTAATTAATTAAAATTATCCACTTAAAACCATAATTTTCATGGATAATAAAAAGATTTTATTTTGTACTGTTCTTTTTACTCTTAGCCTGATTCTAATTAATAACATAGAAGTTTTTATTCACCAAAACAATTCTAAAATGCATCTTCAGAATTTTGGTCACTATAATGAATCCTCAATCGCACCTTTTTATATCCATGCACAATCAGAATCTGATGTTGGAAATCTAGCTGAACTAGTCGAGCTTTCAATTTTCAATTCTATGGGAGTAATTGAATTCTTTCCTGGAGTTGGGTATACTTCTTATATTGGGGGCAACTTTACAGTTCAATTTCACCTTATTGATGGAAATATTAGCAGAAATATCATTTTTGATGAAAATGATTTGGCATCTTTTCAAATAAAATATAATAAGTCTAGTGGAGTAATGGATAATGGAATATTATTAAATAGTATAAGCTTTAACAATAATACAAAAAAATATCATGGGATTATTGGAACTTCTGTTTTAACTGAAGGAACTTATAATATCACAATTATTATAAATTTACTAAATTATATTATTATACCTTATACTTTTTCTTTAACAATAAAAGCACTTACGTACATTGTGAACAATATATTTTCTGATCCAGGAGGAATAATTTCAGGATTTGAATACTCTACTTTCATTGGAAGTAATATCTCAATAGAATTTAAACTTCGTGAAATGGATGTCAATATAAGTTACGTTTTAGATGAAGATAATCAAGCAACTTATCAAATAAGATATTATAAAACTAATGGGACGCTAGAAAATGGAACATTATCAAGTCAGATAAATTTTAACAATAAAACAACGAAATTTTACGGGATAATAGAAACTTCTGTTTTATCCGAAGGAAATTATACAATTACAATAAACATAGATCTATTAAATATTACTTTTGTACCACGTAGTTTTAAGTTTATAGTGAGAAAAAAATATGATGTATTAATATCAATTAATAAGCCAAGAGAGATTATAGCCGGAGAAAAATTAACTGTATCAATTTTCACACTGTATAAAGAGCAATTAGATCCTATCCAAGGCGCTTCCATAACATTAACTGTTAGAATTAATGGTGGAACGGTTATTGGTATTTTTGCCAAAAAGACTAATAGTCTGGGATATGTAAGTGTTGTTTACACTCTTCCTCTAAAAACAAATACCATGTCTTTGGACGTGGAAGTAGCAGGTGTGTATTATCGTGAGAGTGCTCAATTAAAAATTTCCGATATTAGAGTAATTACTCTTTTGGAAGTCGTTGTCATATTTATTTTCTATATTGGATTAATAATATCCTCCATTTTTATTTCAATTTTATTGTATAGTAAATTTATAATCCCTAAGAAACGTGAAAAAGCTAGAATGATAGATGAGTATAAGCAAATATTTAAAGATATATCATATATCGAGTGGATCTTTATAATATTTAAGAGAAATGGAAAATGCATTTTTCATAAATCATACATTTCTAAAAAAAAAAATCAAGAAAGAACTAACAAATATCTCTCTTTTTTATCTGTTTCTAATAATACCGCAAAATCTCAAAATTTATTAAGTGAAATTTCGTATGAAGGTAAGATTATATTAGAAGCCAATGGAAAGCATATAACAGCTAGTTTGGTTTTAAGTAAGAAATGTTCAAAAATCCTTAAAAATAATTTTAAAGAATTTATTTATAACTTTGAAAATCTATATGAAAATATATTAGAAAATTGGGAAGATAATTTAATTCCATATAAAGAAATTGAGAAGTTACTTGAAGATAAATTGAATATTTTTATTACCCAACCACATGAAATTGAAAATAATTTCTTAGATAATATATCATCATTAAAATCAGAATCTAAAGCTTTGCCCTTTATTAATAGATTCATAATAAGTAATAACTCAAAAAGCTTGTTCTATAAAGCAGCTACTTTAATAAAAAAAACTGGTAAGAATTTTTTCTATATTTCTACCCTTCTTAATGAATTTTCCAAACAAAATAATAAAGGAATCATCAAATTCTTCTTAAGTATCAATGAATTAAGACATAACGGAGTTTTTAACGCAATTTATCATAAATATTAAAATTCCTCTTTTGGAATTAAAAAACAAGAGTTCAGAGTGGATTTGATGAAATGTATTATATGTATTACAAAGATACAGATTTTTCTTTAAGAATCTTACGAAATGGAGTAAAAATGTATACTACAAGTGTTCCTTATTTAATTCATCAAAAACATGAATTGAAATTTAATAATTTTCGTTATTATTTACCTGAATGTAATAGATTTTTATTTATTTTTAAGAATATTAGCCATTTAAAGAGATTTTTTCCTCTCTTTACTCTATTAAGAACTTAGTTAAATATTTCATTCAATTATAATTAAAAAATTCAATATAAGAGTTAGAATCTATTATGATTTTATATCTAGAGTAAAATTTATTAAAAAATTAAGAAACCAATCAAGAAAAAAACTAAATCCTTATCAAAAATTAGATAGATCTCAAGACCCTGTTTTAATGAGAAAAATTACATATTTAAAATTTTTAATTCAAATGTTTAATATTTTAAATTATGTATTAGAAAAATTCTAAATTAATTTCTTATAGAATAAGTTATTAATTTCTCAAAATTTTTTATTATTTACTTTCGTTGAATGTGGTTTAAATGAAGAAAAAAGTAATCCATTTGTCCTATTTTTATAATGAAGAATTACATGAGAAACCACAAAAGTCATACAGTAGTAGAAAACTATATTTTTCACACTCGATTTTTATTACTCTTTATATTTATAGGCATCTATATTATGCATTGAACCTTCCAAAAATTGATGATGGAAAGATTATCTTAGATCTTGGATGTGGAGATGGCCCCTTTTTTCCTACTTTAAATAGATACGGAAAATGTATTATAGGTTTAGATTTTTCTTTACAACTCATTTTAAAAGCTAAAGCACTAATCAGATATATAGAATATCCCTTAAAAAAAGTATTATTACTTAATGCTGACGGACAACACATACCTATTAAAGATAAAAGTATAGATATAATTTATTGCCTTGAAACCTTTGAGCATATTCCAAATACAAACAGATTAATAAGTGAGATCTTTCGAATTTTGAAAGATGATGGTGAATTAATTTATTCAATCCCTATTGAAATTGGAATTTCATTAATATTTCGCCAATTTATTGGTAAAATTACAAAATTTCCCCGAGACACTTATAAGTTTAAAGAATTATTAACAAATAGCTTGTTAAAAAAACCCTCTAAAAGAATAAATAATCCTTGGAATCATAAAAATTTTGACTGGAGAATTATTCAACAATCAATTAAAAGAAAATTTAAACTAATTTCACAAATATACTCACCATTCCCTTTCTTAAAAAGTTTAAACCCTACAGCAATTTTTAATGTAAGGAAATTGGCATCTCATTAGCTAAATAAAATCTTTAGACGAAAGATTTTTAAATGGTATGAAGAGATATTTTAGCATTAATCATATTCTTCAATTTAAGAGTATAATTTCAGTTTACAAAGTTCTAGATGTGAAAAAAATAGATAATTGAAACCCTAAAAGGTGATAAAGCAAAAATCTTTATAATAAAAATTTAAAAAGATATCAATTTAAGTGAATCCGTTGTTAGAATCTCTTATCTTAACCGTATGCTAGGGTCCTTAAGCTATAGAATACCCCTAGAAATAGTACTGTAATTGTTAAAAATATTAATTGAATCTTTTTCCCTTTTGCATACTCTTTAAAATATGTTTCCTGTATTATGATTGAATTACAAAATACAAAAATAACAAAAAACCTTGTATGCAAAACATAAATAGCTAGCCATATATTGGATATCAGTAAAACCACTAAAATAGAAGATGCTGCTATAATTGTTAAGAGATAAAAGTTTTGTTTATCATTTTCTATCTGGTAAAAAAGAATTCCCTTAATAAAGAAAAATAGTTGTAAAACCATAGTTGAATAACTTAAGATTAAAGTTATTATTATGAAAATAGGATTTTCATCCACCGTTGAAATAATAACCAAATCTAATAAAATAATTAAAATAAAGATCAAAGGAAAAAAAATAATTTGGGAAATTTTGTTTGATAATAATTTTTTAATGGAATAATAGATTTTTTTAAAAATTTTGAGAGTCAAATTATATACTCTAGATAAGATATGATAGTTATGAAAGAAAAATAATTTTCATGGATAATAAAAAGATTTTATTTTGCACTTTTTTTTTAATTCTTAGTGGTATTTTAATTAATAATATAGAGGATTTTATTTACCAAAATAATTCTAAAGGGGATCTTCAGAATGTTGGTCACTATAATGAATCCTCAACCGCACCCTTTGGTACCCTTACACCATCACAATCTGAAGAGGGAAATTTAGGTAGAATTAACAAACTCTCGTTATCTAATTCAATGGGAGTGGTTGTTAACATACCTGGAATTGGGTTAACGTCATATCCAAGAGAAAATTTAACACTTAATTTTGAACTCTATGATATAAATTTAAGTAGAACTATTGAATTTGATGAGAATAATCCCGCCTCTTTTTTAATAAATTATACTAAGTCTAATGGAGTGATGGATAATGGAACATTAGTGAATCATATAGACTTTAACAATAATTCAAAAAAATATAATGGGATTATTGGAATATCTGTTTTAACTGAAGGAACTTATAATATTACAATTTATATAAATTTGTTAAATTATACTATTATACCTTATACTTTTTCTTTAACAATAAAAGCACTCACATACATGGATAACATTGGATTTTCTGATCCAGGAGGTGTAATTTCAGGACCTTCATATTATTCTTTCATTGGAAATAATATATCAATAGAATTTAGACTTCGTGAAATGGGTGTCAATATAAGTTACGTTTTAGCTGAAGACAATCAAACAACTTATCAAATAGTATATTCTAAAATTACTGGAACGAGAGAAAATGGAATATTATCGAATCAAATCAATCTTGACAACATAAGAACTAGGTATTCAGGGATTATAGAAACTTCTAATCTGTCAATAGGAACTTATATAATTACAATTAACATAAGTTTATTAAACTACACAATTGTGCTATATAGCTTTAGATTTACTGTTATAGAAAAATATGAAGTATTAATGGTCATTAGTAAACCACGAGAGATAATAGCCGGAGAACGACTAACTGTGACAATTTTCGCGCAGTATGGGAAAAATTCAGAGTTTTTTTTTTTGGAGCGCACTTATATTAAACTCATATTTTACATAAATGATGGAGAGTTGATTTCTACTTCTACCAGAAAAACTAATGATCATGGTAGGGCAGATTTTGTTATTATACTTCCGTTATATACAAATAAAATATCCTTAAGTGTGGAATTGCCAAGTGCATGGAATCATGAGAGTCTAATGCTAGAAATTACTGATATAAAAATTATATCGTCCTTAAATTTCATTGTAATGCTTACCTTTTTAATCGGATTAATAATTTCTTTTGCAATTGCTACAATTTTTTTGTATATTAAATTGATAACCCCTAACAAACGCAAAAGAAATAGAATTGTAAATGAATATAAACAAATATTTAAAGACCTTTCTAATATAGATTGTATCTTTATAAATTTTAAGAGAAATGGAAAAATAATTTTTTATAAATCATATACTATTAAAAAATTAAATCAAGAGAAAATTAGCAATTATATGTCGTCTTTATCTAATTTTAAAAGTACTGTAAAATCTCAAAAATTATTACAAGAAATCAGTTACGAGGATAAGATTTTAATAATTTCCTATGGAAAATACATAGAGGTTAGTTTAGTGCTAAATATGAAAGGTTCAGCAATTCTTAAAACAAAAATGAAAGAATTCATATATAACTTTGAAAATTATTATGAAAATTCTTTAGAAAATTGGAGAGATATAATTCCATATGAAGAAATTGAGACAATATTTGAAGAAGAACTAAGTTTCTTCCTAATCCTACCATACAAAATCGAAAATAGTTACTTAGATAATTTATTGTTATTGAAATCAAATTCCAAGTATTTATTTAAATTGACAAAAAACTTAATAAGAGAAACAGGTGAGAATTGCTTCTATGTTTCATCTCTTTTATTTGAATTTTTAAAACATTCCCATAAAGGAATCTCAAAATTCTTCATAGGTTTCCAAGATTTAAGAAAAAGTCAGATTTTTACTTCTATTACCGATAATTGACTTTATTAAAGACTATTTTCCAAGACCAATTCTCATCTATTAAATAATAAAAATCAAGAGTTTCTTTATCAAAAGAAAAAATAGAAAGTTTAGCTATTATGGACAATTATTTGCCTAAAACCCCCTTAATATTCCCCTCCTACAATGGGGAAAACTATTTATAACGAAATTTAGACTCAATAATACAATTATCAAAATTAAATAAAACTGAAATCATCAATATAGATAAATATTTAAATTCTTTATTGAAAAATTTATAGAGAATGAGAAGATGATTTAATAATCCTGATCTTGATAAATTTGATCTAGATATCGGATTGAGATTAACCATAACCTAAGGTTCTCAAACTATAGAATAGTCCCAAAGATAAAACTAAAATTGTTAGAAATATTAAATAAATCTTTCTCTTTTTCATAAATTGTTGCCTAAAATACGTTTCTTGAAACATAATTGAATTACAAAATACAAAAATAACAAGAAATCTGGTATGCAAAATATAAGTTGCTAACCATATATCTGATATCAGCAATATCACCATAATAACTGATGAAGCGATAATTGCTAAAAGATAGAAATTTTGCTCATCGTTTTCTATTTGATAAAATAAAACTCCTTTCATAAAGAAAAATAGTTGGATTATTATAATTAAATAACTTAAGATTAAAGTTATTATTGTGAGACTAAATATTTCTTCAGTGCTTCTCAAAATAACTAAATCAAGCAAAATTATTATTATAAATATTAAAGGAAAAAAAAGAAATTGGAAAATTTTGTTTAATATTAATTTCTTTATGATGATATAATAAATTTTTTTAAAAATTTTAAGAATCAAATTGTACAAAGAAAATAAATAACGATACCCTTTAAAGAAAGATAAATAGAAAAAAATAAATAACAATATATATCCAACGGGAATAATCATTAACATAAATGTGCTGATTGTTTCAGTTCCTCTTAAAAAAAAAGGAACTTTGATTTGATTATCAACTATTAGATCAAAAATGAAATCAAAAAATCTAATATTTCCAAGGGCGCTGCGAAAATATTTCTCAAAATAACCAAAAAATTCTAGTGTGATGTAAAAAATTAAAGTTAAAATAATTAGAAGGAAAAGTACCTTAATAAGTTTTATCTTCAGCTTATTCTCTTGGATTGTTCTTTCAATAATCTCAGTTAAAAGTAAAGACTCATCTTTTAATTTTTTATTAGAAATTAATGAATTGGTTGAATTATGAATTTTAATTTTTTTAATTTTAAAGAAAAAGTGATAAATACTGTAGGAAATAATTAAAAACAGGAAATATACACATTCCTCAGTGTGAGTCAAAGATAAAAGAAAATAAAGTAAGATAATAAGGAACGAATTACTAAAATTAAACTTATTCTTCTGCATTAAATTATGAAACTCCACTACAAGGATAAAAAAAATAATTATACCAAAAACTCCAGTACCGGGGGCATGTCCATATTTTAGAAACTGCGGTGTGAATAGAATGAAAATTACTAATAAAATTAGAATAAGGTCATTTTTTTTTTTCACTTTTACGTATTTTTTAAGGACTGAATAGAAAAAGAATGGTAGAAAAATATAAAACAATGGATATAAATACCATAACACAAAATTTATGTGCATGCTTGTCGCGCTAGTAAGAAGAATTGCTGAGAATAGACTTGTTGAGTATCTTAATGTATCAAAATTTAAAATAGTAATCTGATATCCGTGAAAACTCAAAATTCCCTCATTGAGATAAATTTCATAATAGTTTAAAAGTTGATAAGAATCGTGATTAAAATAATTATCAATTTGAAGGTAGGGGAGTATCCAAAGACTATACAAAAAGATAGATATCATTGATAAGATAAAATAACTATTTTTAAAAGAAAATATAATATAGGTTAAACATAGTATAGAGATGAGTAGAAAAAAATAAAATATTAAGGGAACTCTTAAAAAAAAGGTGAAATCTAACTTATAATCAATGTAATTAACTAAATAATCATTATTAGGCGCTTCGCTATAAATAGTTGAGACACATAAAAAAATCAAAGATAAAACGAAGCTTATAATTATAATCATATCTTTAAGCTTAAGACGTCTTTTTATTGATCCTAAAAACCCAATAAAATTGATTTTCTTAGAATTACTAATTTGATTACTCTTGTAATTTTTGATTCTCTTTATAAAAATTAAAATCAAATTAATGGATAAAACTGCCGATATTAATATAATAGGATTAAATACAAGACCTTTTGTAGAAGATTCTGGATAGGATGCGAGATTATAAAACAAAATATAACAGCCTAACATAAGAACACTTTCAAGTGCAATACTTATTACAATCGCATATCCGATTTTTTCTATAAATTTATATCCTGGTTTTATTATGCTTAACAAGTTATATCCTGGTAAAATAAAAACAAAAAAAAATCCTAAAATTAAATTAATTGGCTGGATAGTAATTGAAAAGAGAATAATAAAAAAGTAAAAAGAGAGTAATAATAGCTCTATGAGTAAATACTGCCTGTTTAATTTCATTAAAGTTTTGAATTATTCAAAAAATAAAAATGTTAATATTGATTTTTATCATAAATTACTCCTAAAATCAATAACGTAATAACCAATATTATTAACAAATACAAATATCAGTAAACAAAAATTATATCTTTATTTTTTAATTATTGATAATAAATTTACTCTGTCTAATTAAGAAAAAAATGCTTAGGATTTTAAGAGTTATTCCTTTTTATGCCCCCGCCTATGGTTATGGTGGCCCCGTAGTTCATTCAGTTAATCTTTCCAAGCAGCAAGCAGCTTTAGGTTATGATGTGAGGATTTTTACAACCAACATTTTAACACACGAATCGATTTCCAAAGAATTACCAAAGTTTGAGGTTATAGATAAAGTTAAAGTACATAGATTTCCCATTAAATACCGATTAGGTCAATCTCATTATTTCATAACCCCAACACTTCCTTTTGCTTTTTTTAAATATCAATATGATCTTGTTCATGTTCATTCACTTAGAACTTTTCAGAATTTTGTTGCGACAGCAATATCAAGATTAAGAAACAAACCATTAGTTTTTACTGCTCATGGAACACTACGTAGTATGTATCTATTAAATCTATTTAAGGGTAAAAAGAAAGAAGTAAACAGAATGAAATTTTATGATATTATTTTTAAGAAATTTTTTCTTAATACTGTTGACCGATTTATTGTTCATTCTAAACATGAAAAGATGTGGACATTGAGATTTAATGTACCAGAAGAAAAGATTCGAATTGTCCCACATGGCGTAAATCTTAAAAATTTTTCAAATATTACTTTTCGTGAAGTATTCATTAGAAAATATAATGTAAATCTAAATGATAAAATGATTTTATATGTTGGAAGACTGCTTAGAAATTATAGGAATCTAGAACACCTAATAATAATAATGAATGAAATCCTTAAAGAAATTAAGAATGCTAAATTATGGTTGATTGGTCACAGCTATGATAAAGAGTATGAATTCAAGTTAAGAAATATAGTAAAAAAATTGAATTTAAATCAACATGTAATTTTTGCTACATCGCCTTCTAGAGAAGATATTCTAGGCGCTTATCAAGTTGCCAATGTTGTAGTCTTTCCAATTAATAATTCAGATGGATTTGGAATTCCAATAATAGAAGCAGGAGCTGCAAAATGTCCAATAATTTCTACAAATCGAGGTCCTGCTCCTGAACTAATAATAAATGATGAAACGGGAATCTTAACTAAACCAAATAATCTTTCTGAGTTAAAAAATGCGATATTGAAGATTCTAAGCGATGAAAAGTTAGAAAAAGAAATGGGATTAAAGGGTTTTCAAAATATCATTAAGAATTATACTTGGGAAACAATTACTAACATTACAAACAAAATATATAACGAAATTATTTAATTAATAATTATTTTCCGTTAAATTCAAAGATTTCAGAATTTTTAATCAAATTAATTGAATTTATATTGAAATTCTTAGAAAATCAGCGTTTTTTACCATAAAAAGCATTCTTTTATAAGCCCAGCGAGCTTACCAGTTCTTTTTTCAATTATCAATTAAATAACTATTAAAACCTTTTTTAATTTGATTTTTTAATGCGTAGAATTGGATCAATAATAATTTTAGAGTTATCTGCGGTTTTAATTTACTTAATCGTTACTCTATTTTCAATAACTATTCAGCCAGTTAACTTAATTTTAGGGATTTTTTGTACACTAATAATACCGGGGTATAATCTTTTAAACATTATTAAGCCCCAATATAAAGTTATCCAAAAATTAGGGTATATGACAATTTTAAGTCTTGCTATAGTAAATATTTTTATGTTTTTTACTTACTTTTTTCTCTATGATTTGATTGTAATACCTGAGGATTCAAGATTCTTTTTTGATCCCATATTGTTAATTAGCTCGATTCAAATCTTAAACTTAATTTTAATCGTGATAAATGAATGTATAAAACGTAAGAATAAAAAAACAATTGACTTAAATGCTTATAAAGTTCAAAATCGTTTGACTCATATTAAACTTAGCGGGATTTTTAAGATAAATAATTTGAGATCTTTAATTAGTTATTTTCTATTCTTTTTCTCTCTAATATTTTTATGTTTTTCAACAATATATAGTGAAGTTCCGAATAATGATTATTCGGTAAATTATGTTGAGTATAAATCCAATTTTACCTTCTTTTTAAGAGTTCCCATAATATTTTATTTGTTTTTAATTATTTCTATTCTAAGTTTGACATTTATTATCTTTTCTGGTAAGAATAACTATATTACACTAGCTTGTATCTCTATTTTTTTATACTCTCTTTGGATACTCCCTTACCTTCAAATTGGGAATTTTTTTAATCATGATTCCAAATTATTATTTGATCTCTATCAATCTTACCTTAATCTTGGAATATCTCCCGCAGATAATAAATTTAGTTTTACTCTAAATCTCACAAACCTTATAATTCCTCAAAGATATTCAACAAGTATTTTTACTACTATTCTTCTTACAAATGCTACTCAAATTAATATAAGTTTTGTATTATGGTTCATTTATCCCTTAAGTTATATTTCAATTCCATTTTTCTTCTATTCTGTCTTTCAAAAGTATTCAACTAAAAAAGAAGATAATTCAAAAAACCTTAATTTTTTTATTTTAACGATTCTGGCAATTTTAACCCCTCAATTTATAAAATTTGGGCGTTCCCCAACAACGGGAGTAATAGGGACATATATTTTTTTTATATTAATTTTAGAGTTCTATTCTTTTACGAATGAAAGGGAATTTAATAAAAAACAAGTCTTCTTTATAGCATTTTTATTCTTTTTCTTGTCCATAACTCATACAGAAGAGTGTATTTACTTTTTACTTATTATAATCGTATATAGCATTTTTCAAATATTAGCTAAATATAATCATATCAATAAAAATATTAAATCTGAGTATAAAAAGCTTAGAAAATTTACAATGCTTTGGGCATCTTTCTTAATCATTTTATTCTTAATTTTTTATTTTACACAAGAGTTTTTCGGTTGGATAACAAATTATATAAACTTGATTGTTCCCGAAGGTAATTTTCCCTATTATTTTATTTTAAACTTATATTCAAGTAGCAAATTTACGTTTATTGTTAATTTAGAAAATTCTTTTACATTAAGTTATGGTTTTATTCTTATAATTTCTCTGGGGATTTTTTTGCTTTATTATATTTATTTTCTGTTTTTATCCAATTTCAATAAATTAATTCCAAGAATCAAAAATTTTGGAAAGAGATTGA
>SDBT01014916.1_pt1 | contig 12361 bp, 18 predicted proteins | sample 2277101 | NCBI WGS metagenome assembly SDBT01 (sample SAMN10404973, study PRJNA504765) | marine sediment metagenome | isolation source: marine sediment core GS10_PC15, 103 cmbsf | place: Arctic Ocean: Southern Knipovich Ridge | collected 2010
GCAGGGATCGCTCTTGCCCCGCTATCCTCGGGCGGCTGGCCATCCTTCGTGGGATTTTCGAGAATAACATAATCGCCTTCTTTGGCCCAGACATTACTTTGTACAGCTTGATCCTGATTGCATTTCTCAAAAATGCGGGTTTTCGGATTGTAACGTACAGGGCGGTCCTGTCCAGAAAGGGTTACGACGGCGGGACCGACGTTGGTTTTAATTGATCCATTGTTCTCCGCTTGTACAAGAGCGTAAGAACCAGGGGCCAAAACCAGATCCCTGTTTTCGGCGGTGGCATCAGCCATAATTTGGGTCTCCTTGGACTCGGTCAATTCCCAATTGTGATACCGTGTCAAAACCATCCTGTCAAGGGGTATTTTCAAGAAGAGAGGGCCGCTGGGGTACAGACCAGCACTACGACTCCGAACACAACTTAGCATCCATGGCTGCTAATGTTGCTCGCTGCCACACCGAGCGTAGTCGTTAGTTGGGTTAGATAAGCTTTTCACGACTCATCGGCCCTCTCATATACTATAGGTCCACAACTACATGCATATGTCCACGAAATCCGAGGAATGAGCAAAAAATTTGCAAAGTTTGCATCAACATGTATAATGAGTCAATGGAAACCTAACATTAGGAGGATAACAAAATGATAGGGCACCAAGCTATTTAGACGTTGTTCGAAATCGTTTCGAGCAATTTGACATTCCCCTGGTCGTAGACCGCAACATCATTCCTGACGACGATTCCACTCTGTTCGTTTGCAGCGGTATGCAACAAGTGAGACATCGTTTTCGAACTCTCGACAAAAAGAAGTATGGTTCTTTACAATCCTGTATTCGCACCAACGATTTAGAATCTATCGGTGACGGCATGCATCTCACCTATTTTGAGATGCTCGGGAACTTCTCCTTTGGCCGCGATGATTTTGAAGAGTCGGTTGAACTATGGGATTGTATTATCCGTGACTTCTCTATCCCTGTGACGCATGTAACAGTCTATCCTACTCGTGACGATCATCGACAGATGTGGCTTAAAAGGGGGTATAAGGTCATTGACAGTGATGAGAACAAATGGTCTGATGGAGAGATTGGTGGGGAATGCTGCGAAATCTTCATGGGTCAACTGGAAGTTGGTAATCTCGTCAACCCAATGGGTCATTCATCAGACGTTGGTTTCGGATGGGAAAGAATGCACCAAGTGATTGAGAAGAAAGACAGAGTTGACGAAACCAGTTTATTTGACCAGTCTTTAGATCCCATGGTCCGAGACCATGTAAGAACTCTAAAGGTTCTACAAGAGCAGGGTATTGAGCCAGGAGCGAAAGGACGTGAGTATATATGTCGTCGTTTAGTGCGACGCATATTAGATTTCGACCCGCCTGGTTTTGATGATTGGGTTAAAAAAGAACGGGAGCTTCGGGATGATCGTCTTCGTCACGGACGCAGGTCATACAAGAAATTCCGTGACAAATCTCCTGAATGGTGGTGGGAGACCTTTGGAATCTTGCCCGAGGAAATCGTGTTGTTGGTATAATGAGTAAGTAGGTAGGATGAAATTATGGCACGAAAATATAAGACGCATCTGAGGAAAAAAGGCACTAAATACAAGACACACTGTGGAGCTAACGGCCAGTTAAAAATGCTTGTTGACAGTTTCGCTATTTTATCAAAATCTGATGATAGGAGTCTTTGTAAGAGATGTCTAAAAAGACATTTCAAGGAACCTAAAGATGTTAAGAAGTCAGGGTATTTTGTTCGTAACTGACTTGCGGATGTGACGCAATGGTAGCGTGTCAGCTTCCCAAGCTGAAAGTTGTGGGTTCGAATCCCATCATCCGCTTATAGAAGGAGAATACATGACCGAACATTTTGTTTTAGAAAAGAAGCCCCTTGGGCAAGCTGTAGTTAGGATTATGAGAGGGGAACTCGAAAAGATACTTGGCTTAAAAGAAGGCGAAAGAATTATCAACCTTCATGCCGACAATCGTGGAGCGATTGAAATTCTGGTTGAGAGTAGGCGTTTGCCTGTAATCGGAAAACGGGGTCGTCCACCGGACTATATATTTGAAGAAGGTGTTTGGCGTTCATAGCAATGATTATGACGAAAGAAGAAACTGTTGATTGGGTGAAAACCCGTCTTGACAGTGGTAAGCGTATCGTTATTGCTCGTTATGGAGATGGTGAACATGACGCAATGGCAGGGAAACCCCATTTTGCAAACAGAGACCTTAAACTAGGTGATCTCCTTCGAGTGGCCATCAGTACCAAAGGTCAACTCGTCTGCGTCAACCGTCTAAAAGAAAAGAACATAGAAGCTAACGACGAATGGGTTCATGCCCAAAAGTTTCTTATCAAACAAAGCAAAAGCAGCGTATTCGGTGCAGCCAACTGGGTTGTGTACGACTACAAAACAAATTGCACAGTCGTGCATAGGCTGTTTGCAGGAAAAGTTCTCGTGGCTTCAGGTCACGCTGATATTCTCAGAGAAAGAATAGGGGTAGATTCCTATCCAACAGCTCCTCGTGACTGTTCTATTCATTACAAAAAATACCTGCAAGAGCTTTGCGATCTATCCAAGAACTATGACAGCATTCTTTTTGCATGCGGCCCGACGAGCAAAGTGTTGTTGGCAAGAATGATAGATAAGTGTGAATGCAATCTCATAGACGTTGGTGCTATAGTTAATGCTTTAACTGGAATCCATGGAGCCTATAGTGCCAAAAAGCCCCTCACCTGGAGAATGTCCTGGGCTGCTAAAGAGGACATGGAAAAACTATACAATCGGTTCTTAGATAAGTTGAGGATAGAACGTGGTTAATGTTTGCGGCCCCAGATGTAAAAGACGACCAGACGCTATTAACACTACGTCTCGCTCCAGGAACTGGAGCAGAGGACTCAGCCCATTCATCTTAGGCCCTATTGAATGCTGTGCGGGTATCGTGGCACGCAATGTTGAGAATGCGTGGCAATACTCCAAGGTCTACAAGTGCCATACGAATGAAGATGGCACTCCTGCCTTAAGTTACTTCAAATGGGCCAAAGCTGGCTGGCTGGACCCTCGTGCTCAACGTTATCCGATGGGCAAGGGTGCAGTTCCTGAGTATTCCTACTGGAACGGTAAACAACTGACCTATACGCAAGCTCGCAGAGCCATCTATATTCCGCTCTATTCCAAAGCAGTAGCGGATACAGAAGCATTTGCTACGCTCAAAGATCTCTACGAACAGCAGGGTGAGTTGTGGTTGTGGGATTTTGATGCTTACGGGCATCGCAAGCTGGGTATGAGTTTTGATGAAGTCATTGATTGTTCCGAACGTAAAATGGGCCACGCATTTGTGCTGGCTATGATGCTGGAAGGTTTTCTATGAAATACAACGCAGTTCTTTTTGATTACGGAAAGACACTCTCGGGTGGTCATGCTTGGATCGACCAAATGATTCGTCAGCTTTACGAATCAGGCTATCGTCTCGGCATTGTCAGTAACAGCAATCGCTATGGAGATGCACACTGGCTTCGTGCTCACGCCGTCAAGAAATGGTCGGGTTGTTTTGAAGTCGTTATTGGTTCTGGCGGATTCCTGGGAAACTACGGGTCTGGGGATCAAGAAGGTGGTTGGCTTGGATGCCATAAACCTGATATGCTCATTTATGAAAGGGCCATAGACTTTCTCAGGGTTTCAGCAGACAGAATTATTTTTGTCGGGGACAACATAAAAGCGGATGTTCTTGGGCCTCTTGAAATAGGTATGACAGGAATGTTGATCTGTGATGACTTGGATTATGCCCCTCAGTTGTGGAACCTTCTAAAAGATAAACCGTGCAAACGTCCCAATCTGATAACGAGCTATCAGGTGGAAGATACGCACGGATCTGGTTTCTTCATCACGACGAGACTGAACCATCTTACAGAACCGCTTCAAATTGGTGAACAAATTATAGCTGGAATCCAATCGTTTGAGGTATTGTCTTGGGATTTGAAACACGACAAGAAAGACATCCTTAATACCACAGCCAATCACGATAAGTATGTTCGTATTGGTGTGATGCTCGCCTAAAATAATTTCTCAAAATTATCCTTGACAAACCCATTTAGCTCGGTTAGTGTCCCCGTAGATTCAGATTCAACATAAGGAGGCCCGAGAATGGGACGCTTGAATCAAACGATTGCGGTCAATGAGCCCAGAAAGGCTCGGGCTACCAATGCGATTGAGAAGGCTCACAGAGCCTGGAAGCCCGAAGCAATCAACGGGATGACCCGCACCTATGAGCCTCTGGACTCGGAAGGTGAGAAGCAGCCACCCGAAACGAAGGTTGTTCAGCTTCGCGTCGAAGAAGTCTTGAAGAAGGTAGAGGCCGAAATGGTCGCCTACTACGACGTGGTAGCCACTATGGAAACGGGCAATACAACCGCCAAGTCCAACGTGGTGGTAGACGACAAGCTCATCATGAAGAATGTTCCTGTCACTGTTTTGCTTTTCTTCGAGAAGCAGATGGCGACAACCATCATTCCTTTCCTCCGCAAGTTGCCCACGTTGTCTGCGGATCGAGACTGGCGACACGACAAGAACAAAAACTGCTTCGTCACAGAACCGATTCAACAGAATCGGACGAGGAAAGTCCCTCGGACGCATGTTAAGTACGAGGCCACAAAAGAACATCCTGCTCAATGCGAGATGTACCACGAGGATGTGTCTGTGGGTACTTGGACATCGACCCACTTCTCAGGAGCCTTGCAGGCTGCGGACAAAGCGGCTATGCTTGACAGAGCCGAGAAGTTTCAGGATGCTCTGAAAACAGCCCGAGAGGGAGCTAACAGCATGGAAGTCGATCAGGTCAAACTTGGCCAGACGGCTTGGGACTTTGTTTTCCACGGAAAAGGAGGCAAAGGCTAACGAACAGAGTACAGTCTTAGGCTTAGGTTTAGGCTAAATAAGCCGTCATAGTGCAGGTTCGAGTCCTGCCCCGACCATTACAGAAAACTCTGGTCGGGTAGCCCAACTGGCAGAGGCAACCGTCCTACCCGGTGTAGGCGGCGACGGTATCAGGCTCAGGCTATTGCTCTAGGCTGAATGTACTGGGTCGTTGAGTCAAGTGTTGGTCACAAAACCGTCGGTCATCGGTTCAATTCCGATCTCCCCCTTTAATGTGGAACCCGATTAGTATTCGGGGGAGTAGCTCAGTGGTAGAGCAGGCGTCATCAGGCTGATGGCCAACTTAAACGGAGAATATCAACGACCGTGGGTCCGCCTCAGTACAAAAATAGAGCCACCCGTAGCCTGGATAAGCTGCGGGTGGCCTTTTTATAGCTTCACGATCACTTCAACTGTAATCTCGTCATCAAGAGTCACCCCACCACCGTCAGGATGCGGGTCATGAACAATCTTGCCATCTCGTCCAATCACAGAATGCAGAAGTCCCCGGGGGCTCTTGCCTGAAATGATGTAGTGACAGTCTTTTGGGAACATTCCGACATAAATGGTTTCTTTGATGCTGTCGAGCTTCGGAAACAGCATCATCGCGATGCCCCAACCCTGTTCTTTCAACCAGTCCTGAACCTCATTCATCCATCGAGATTCAGATTTGGCTTCGAAACAGAAGTTTGGGACGCCATCCAGCGGAATTTCAAGAAGCGATGCAATGCAGGCAGCATAGCAGTTGCCCCTTTTGTCGCCAAAAGTTGTTTGAGTTACTGGTTTCATTATTGACTTTCATGCAAATTTTTGTTAGCATACACCGTCGTGTAGAAATGTCAAACATGGAGATTAGATGCGGGGTCTGCTAGAGAGACGCAGGAAAAGAAGGGCAGCAGGTCTGCCTGAATCTATGCGAGGAGTTATTGCTCAGAACCCTGATAAATTCTGGTGCAAAGTCGATAAAACAGGTGATTGCTGGCTATGGACTGGTAGTCAAAACACGGGGTTATACGGTCAAGTAGGTCGTGTCCTTAATGGAAAGAAAACGATGATACTCGCTCATCGGTACGCTTATTTCTTGACCATAGGCGAGATACCAGCAGGCCATGATGTTCGACATACTTGTCTTATAAGGCTTTGCTGTAATCCTGCCCATCTCTTTCTAAGACGGCCTAAAGCAGAAGTGAACCGACCGGAGCCTGTCATGACAAAGAAACGTACTAGAAACGCATTTCGTAAAGCAGTTTTCGGACGCGATAGATTTCAATGCGTCGTATGTGGCGGCAGACCAGGCATTGATGAGCTTGACCCTCATCATATCACTGACCGGAACGAAATGACAAATGGTGGTTATATCGCAGAGAATGGAATTACCCTCTGCAAGGAATGTCATATCAAAGCAGAGCAATTTCATGCTACAGGACAAGCTGTAGAGGGGTATTCTCCCGATGATTTGTACAATCTAATTGGTTCGTCCAAGGGAGAAGCTATCGATGCCGACGACAGAGGGGTATAATGGTACATGCCGACCTACGAATATCAGTGTGACGGATGTGACCACTGTTTCGAAGAATTCCAACTCATCACAGCCAACCCCCTTCGCAAATGTCCTGAATGTGGTAAACGTAAACTGGTCCGTTTGATCGGGTCCGGGGCGGCAATCATATTCAAAGGTTCTGGGTTCTATGCAACCGACTACGCTCGGAAACCACGGAAAGAACCCAAAGATAAACCTTGACTTATCTCCAAACTTTTGTTACGGTGTGAGCATGGATACGATTGTTTTCGACAGCGGCGTTGCCATCTGCAAAAGAGAGCCAGAGACAAGGGATGATCCGGAAATCGAATTTCCAGTTGATTCTCTAATCCACTATCTCAACTCCCCTGTTGTTCTTAAACCAGTCACAACATTTGCTCATGTTTGGGACTACCTCGAACGAGATGCGGAATTCTTCGGAAACGTTTTCTATCAGGCTATGGGTGGGTTTTCGATACAAGAATATATCAAACAAGCCCGTAAGCCACATACCCCCGATGAAGACGAAGATCCACAGAATTGTATGGTTGGTCTCTCCGTTGGCTGGGCTACCGATATATGGGAGGACGAAATCAACATCTTCACCGACTTCGGTGGTTTCGGGCCACAGACAATTCCAAACGGTGATGGAACTGAGAGGGTCATCGAAGGCGGATGGGCTGTCGAAATGACTCCCATCAACGAGCTTTTGCATTATCCTCTCAGTTTGGATGATGGGTTCGTAGTCCGTGAGGAATCCACGAAAGATTACAAAGAACTCTGGAAGGGCAAACGAGAGTGGACCGTCTACGACATGTATTATGCCATTCTCTTTGAGATCACTTTCTGTGGGGTTCCCAATGACCAAATTCGTAAAGTGGCCGAGTTAGATCAAACGATGGCCGAGGTCAAAGATGCGGTTGCCAAAGGGAACTTCATCGACTCTGACAGGGAACTTGACGAAGAAATTGAAGATTAGCCCTTGACAAACCTCTCTAATTGTGTTATCCTACCATTATGAAACAGTACCCGACGATTGCTAGAGCCATCGATAGAGGGCTTCAAGTGTATGCCTTCGATAAGATTGATGGGTCGAACATTCGGGCTGAGTGGTCTCGAAAAAACGGCTTCTATAAGTTCGGAAGTCGCAAGGTACTTATGGACGAAAGTCATGAGCATCTTGGAGAGGCTGTTAAGCTTGTGAACAGGGACTACGCAGACGCTCTGAAAGATATCTTTCGCAAGCAGCGATGGGACAGAGCAATCTGCTTCTTTGAATTTCTTGGACCCAATTCGTTTGCAGGCCAGCATGTTGATGAGCCACATAAAGTCGTGCTTATCGATGTCAATCCTCACAAAAAAGGTCTTGAGCCGCCTCGTGATTTCATTCGAACCTTTGGTGATCTGGGCATTGCTAAATGTCTCCACATCGGTAAGGCCACGAAATCATTCGAGAAATCTGTTCGGGATGGGACTTTAGAAGGCATGGGGTTTGAGGGCGTGGTTTGCAAAGGCGTTCGTAAGGGTCGTCATTTGACCCTGTTTAAGATCAAAAGCCGAGCATGGATTGAGAAGCTCAAAGAGTTTTGTGCAGGAGATGAGCAAAAGTTTCAGAGGCTGCTATGACCGAAGCTCGAATGAAGTGGAGAGCCAAGAGGCTCGCTGTTAGATATTTCTGCCGTGTAGAAAGGGAGCGAGTCCATTACGAAGATATCGAAATGCGGGGAGGGGACTCGTTTGAATACGGGAGAAAATCTCCAGAAGAAATTCTCACAAATGTGATACTGGTTGAACTCAGGAGACAGGTGGGAGATAAGAGATGATAAACAGGGCAGCGGTAAAGAAGTACATCTTTGCGAAGCTCGACGATAGGCGTCCGCATTTGGGCTTCACTCAAATCTCCAAAGCGGCCCTTGACAGATATTCTGCTTTGCTGAAAATTCAGATCAACAAAGACATAGACCAGCATCCGAGCAAAGGTAAAACGTTCAACCCTGACTAACGTAGGTCTATAACTGTCTCAAGGTAGGGTGATGAAAAGAGTCCTATCTCGTCATTTCCCGCTACAACCAGTCCTGTATCTAAATCAATCCCAGCGAACATAGAAGCCAACCCAGCGATCACAGATACCTGACGAAAGTTAGGTAAATCTCGGATGGAGATAAGTTCAGCTAAGGGCAAACCAGCTTGTCTGAAACAGTGGTCCACTAACTTTGTGCAGTAGAATTTATCTGGCTGTAACCCGAAGGTATCATCGTAGAGCGGATCTTCGGCTATCTGCTGAGTTAATTCTTCCAAGATAAGGGGGAGATAGTGCTGATAAGCAGAAGATAAACGTTTGACAACTATGTTCTTTTGTCCATCTATTAACCAATCAACCAGGTAATAGCGTTGCAATCCAAGTATAGATACATCTGCAACTACTGCTTCCCCGTTGGTTACAGAACAAACTATAACTGCATGAGAGAAATCGCTATCACTGATTTTGGCTACCAGTTCGCTAAAGTTTAGCTTGCCGCCAGCTATTCGGGCATCGCCCAAGCGAAAGATTATATCCCCTGGTTGTAGTAGGTGTTGTATCTGTTCTGTTTTTTGGTGAGCATCACGATGCATGGTAATGATATTTTTCGGAACAGGAGATATGGCACATCCTGGGAGCAAAGCAAGAAATACGAAGACGGCTAAACGCATGATCCTGTTATTCCTTGACTTAACGGCCAATTCCTGTTATATTCAACACCAGTGAATCTTGTCTTTGACAAGCGGATTGAAACATGGACGTAAAATGGCTCGTTGAGCACGACATCTTTGAAGAAAATCTTGAACCGATGATTGCGGAAATCAAGAAACAAGGCATGGAAGTGGAGCAGATCAAATACATGCCTTTTGAATCAGGATCGTATGACAACTTTGCTCCTGACGATTGCGTGATGTGCTACGGCTCACTCAATCTCATTCGGCAACTGATGCGTCAAAAGCCGTGGATTCCTGGAGCCTTCTGTAATCTTCCGAATTTTGAGTGCAGTAGTTACTACGCACATTTCGGTGAGTTTCTCTTCAATCAAGATTACATGATGTTGCCGCTTGCGGAATTCAAACGACGGTCTGGAGAACTCTTCCAACGACTTTGGAATGGTGAGCCTGAATTTGCTCGGTTTTTTGTAAGACCCAGTAGTGGCTTCAAGACTTTTTCAGGTCAGGTCATTGAGCAGAAAAACTTCGAAAAGGACTATGGGTGGTTCAAGGAGTTTTCATCGCCAGAAGCGTTAGTGGTCATCGCACCTTGTCAGGAAATACGGGCCGAATGGCGACTGGTAATTGCTGCTCGCAAAGTCATTGCCGCCAGCAAATACAAAGTGCATGACAGGGTTTACCTAAGCTCTGTTTTTATACCCGATGAAGTTGTCGCACTTGGCAACAAAATCGCACAGGTAGAATGGCAACCCGACCCTATGTATATGATAGACATAGCGGAGGGAGACCTGAATGAATTCTGGCTCTTGGAAATGAATAGTTTCAGTTGCTCAGGATTATATGCTTGCGAGGTAGAACCCATCGTAAGAGAAGCCAGCCGTTTGGCCTTACAGGAATGGAAGGAAATCAACGATGGCTGATACTGCATTCATACCGCTCGGTATGAACTGCTACGACTGCAAAACACAAGAAGCAATCTACAAGCACTGGGGACCATTGGCGGGGCCAAATGATATCATCTACTGCTGTGCAGATTGCATGCAAAAGAGGAGTAAGAATGAACTGGCAAGACTTCAATTACAAAGAGTGGAAGGAAAAGGATGAAGCTTATGATCATGCTAAATGGCAGAAAGAATTTGATGATGCATGTGACGCTGCGAACAAAGCACCAAAACATGAGGGACTAAAGGTCTTATTGGACGGGATGAATACAGGTACAAAAAGACCTCCATGGAAGCCGAACGCTCATTACAACAGAACTGGTGACCAAATCGAGGTTTATCTTTCAGATGAGAAACAATACGTCGGACATTGGATTAGTCCAGGTCTAACATTGTATGTTACGAGAAAAGAAGATGGTGAAGGGGAGGGGAACGAGGTCATAGGGCTTGTTATTGAAGGCATCGAGCGTATGGTGCAACATACAAACCACGAAATTGAAATCACCGTCTGGGATGAAGATGAAGATGAACCTGGACGAGAACGTAGGATTATGATAGATGGCCATCCTGTAGGAAGATGTCTAAGCACAACTGACGCTGAAGTGGTCGGGAAGTGGTTACAATCAGCCAAGAGAGAACTATGGACCTCAAAATCATCCGAGGAAGTCTCTTCGACGCCTCAGAGCGATTTATCTGCCATCAATGCAACTCCGTCACCAACACCGGAGCCAACTTAGCGAAAACCATGTTCGCCCATTTCCCATGGGCTGACATTTACTCCGAGCGTTCTAAACCTCATACTCCATCTCCTAAAGAACTTCCAGGTAACATCATCGTTAGAGGGAACGGGGAAGACGAACGTTTAGTTATCAATCTCATGGGGCAGTATTATCCAGGGATTCCAAGATACCCAGATGGTAAGCGAGATGGCATTCAAACCCGCCAAAAAGCTTTCCAACAATGCCTTGACAAAGTTGCCCAATTGCCGTATCTTACCAGTGTAGCTTTTCCATGGCAAGTTGGATGTGGAGCAGCAGGAGGCGATTGGACAGTATATCGGCACCTAATTAAGACATTCGCAGAAATAGCCGATGTCCCTGTTCGAGTATATCGACTACCTGATGAAAGTTAACAATGTTCAAACGGATTGGACATGCCCATTTGGAACTGGGTGTCGAAAATATACGAACAACACAAAAAGGACGAATCCTAAACTTTGACATAATCGTCAGACCCAAGAAGAAGCCCAGTAGTAAAATCTTGGGTTTTATGGAAGTCCACGTCGAAGACAATGGTCGTGCTTATGTAGGCAACACAGGAGTCAATGAAGAGTTCATAGGCAAGAAATTAGGCAAAGCTCTTTACGAGTTTGCCATTGCTTATTACGGCGAGTTGAACACTCGATTTGATGAAGCATCGACACAAGCACAAAGAGTTTGGCTGAGCCTAATCAATTCGGGCAAGTATCGTTACGATTGGCAAGAAGGTACTTACCTTTGTATTTGGCCGAAAGGGCAACGTAGGAGAAAACGATGTTTTGGGAACTCGTCATAGTTGGAGCACCATTCTTCTGGATACTATCCGCCCTTATGGGTGGTCTGTTCTTATATGCCATTTTCCATGAAAAAGTGCTTTCAGCGACCTTCTCGGTCATTGTTTACGGACTGATTATATCGTTCTTCGGAAATTTCAACGTCTTCATGTGGGTTTGGGACAATCCTTGGACATTGCTCAAATGGGGCGGAGCTTATGTCGGAATTGGAGTGTTTTGGGCTGTTTTTCGTTGGTATTTGTTCAATAGGAAAATCAAAGTAGCCTATGACTACATCAGGGCCGACTTCAGACAGAAGCACGCTCTTGGCCGCACATCCATTCCTGAAGATCTACGTCAAAAGTGGAGAGAATTCATCAGCCGAGCTTCATGGGATAAAGTCACCGATTACTATGAATGGTTTCCGCCGCGAACATGTCCGTAGCCTGGATGATATTATCCCCAAGGCCCGAAACCATCGAAGTTCTATTACATGCTGGATGACGTATTGGCCACTTAGCGTTTTGTTCTTTGTGCTTCACGATGCCATTTCTGGATTTTTCGAATGGCTTTACGAAATATTCTCCAACGTTTTTGGTATGATCACAAGGCATCGTTTCAAAAATGTTGAAGACGACTTTGGGGACCCTTCTGACGCTGACGCTGGACTACCTCCCCTCCACGGTAAAGAATGTCCTTTGTGATGAAGATGCATAACTGAATTACTCCTATCGGACTGTCACCCCATGTCCGGCTGCCAGGAGTCAATTG
>SDBT01014918.1_pt1 | contig 12361 bp, 14 predicted proteins | sample 2277101 | NCBI WGS metagenome assembly SDBT01 (sample SAMN10404973, study PRJNA504765) | marine sediment metagenome | isolation source: marine sediment core GS10_PC15, 103 cmbsf | place: Arctic Ocean: Southern Knipovich Ridge | collected 2010
CGGCTACGGACACTTTAAGCCCAATAATTATCCCGACCACTTGAAGAGCTGGTTTTACCGCGGCGGCTGGCACCAGCCTTGCCCTCTCCTTTCTAGTAGGGAACATTACTCACCTACCACAGTCCAAAACTGAACACTTTGGGTAACCCCGTCACACTTTCGTGTATTGCGGAGGTTCCGCGCCTGCTGCGCCTCGTAAGGCCTGGGTCGTTGTCTAAGTACCCATCTCGGGGCTCCCGCTCTCACGGCCCCTATCGATTATCGGCTTGGTGAGCCGTTACCTCACCAACAACCATAATCGTCCACGATCCTATCCTACAGCGAATAAGAACCATTTTTCTTATCCTTTTGATTGAAAAACTTTTCCAAGCCGATTCAACTATGAAATATTATCCTCAGTTTCCCGAGATTATTTTTCTCTATAGGTTAAGTTGATCATGTGTTACTGAGCAGTTTGCCATGGGAAGTTTAGGTATCCCATTCGACTCGCATGGCTTATTCTCACCCAAATAGCAGTCGGGTCCGGCAGGATCAACCGGAATTAATATAATAGAAGTTTTTTGCAAGAACTTAAATTGTCATCGGAATTGTATTTCTTTTTTTTCTTAAGGGTTCTTAAATAAACTTACTTCAGTTACATTTCTTACAATAGTAACTACATTTTTTCTACCGCATCTTTGATTTGACTCTTCATTTAACGGGCATTTACCGTAATCCAAGCTTACACCGGTAAAGATGCGATTTACTAATATATAATAAATGCGCAATATATTTTAAATTTTTTTGTTTATCACCACAAGGCAAATTATCATTTTATAATTTTTCGGTGATTACTTAGAATTTAGTGATATTTAAGTCAGTTGACAATAAAAATTTGAAGACTCAACTTGAAAAATTGTACATAAATTCCTTTACATTTAGCATAATACTTTCTCATCCAACTCAGATGGATTTGGAGACCCTAGTTTATCCATTTTAATTCCTTATCTTCAGGAAACTTGGCGATATTTTGATCCAAATTTAAGATTTTCTCCTCAATTTTTAAAATATACTTTTGAAAGGCTTCAAAATTATGCAGAAACATGAAATATCCTTTATTATAATGTTTATTCCTTCTATTGTATTTATTCTGTGTTTTAATGAAGGATAACGCTCTAGGTTTATATTTTCCGCTCTGTAGCGCTATTAATCAGTTGTAAACGAGTATCTTCCAAATATTTTAACAAGTTTGAAAAGAGTGTAGATTATTTTATCAATATCCTTGGTAATTTTATCGTAAAGCCTCATTTTTTCCATCAATAATTGCCACACCGCCCTAAAAGGCGTAGAACGGTTAAGCACCGAAAAAAAAGCTTTTTTAATTTCATCATAAGGTTCCAAGCGCTCCTCTTTCACCCTCATTCCTAATCCAACAGCTTCATAAATCGCTTCATTAAGGTTCTTTTGTAAAAATGTTTGACAGCGCTGGATTTTTATATAGTTAAATCTTCAGTTTTTAAGGATCCTTCAATATGTATTTGAACCATCCAGCTCTAATCACTTAAACTTAATCTTTCCTTGACATTTAGAGATTGAGAAAAATCGCTTAATGGTTCCTGTATTTTCCTCTGGCAAAAATTCTGGGCTCACATAGAATCGGTCCTAAAAATCCACTAAGCTCAAAATATACGTTTAATCTCCATTGGTTCTTGTATGAATTTCGTTGAACCAAAAATAATCCGGAAAATGGGAATTTATTGTTAAAATAACCTCTTAAATGGATTTTGCCGCCTTTTTTATTCAATTAATTCCTTATCGAAAATTCGGAATACATATAAGTCCCGTTAACTAGAAAAAAAATTTTCACTCCACCTAGCGTATTTCCAAAATATTAATAATTTATATCTTTAACATTCACTTCCTCCTGATAATTAGCATGTTCGGGAATAAAAACACCATAGTTTGGTTTTTATTCACCACATTTTTCAGATCGGTAGCGCTGAAGTTTAAAATTTTTATAATTCTGTCCCTAGCTCATATAAATTGTTCGATCGTTAGTGTATTTCTTAATTAGTAAGATTTTATGATATTTACATGCTTAACATCTTAATCGTATTAACATTACTGGAAATAAAATAAATTATTCTTCAGAATCCGAAGACTTTGCTTTGATTTCTATGTTCTCAAGTTTTTTTTCTATATAAAATGGAATATGAGTCAAGATCAGGTAAAAAATCACTTATAGTTTATAAATGCTTTTATAGGGGTATGATTATGTTTTAATGCTATACTCATAAATAAAATATTCCTCTCCTTATATATAAATATTATGACAGGGATATTATAGTCCAATGAGAAAGAAATAAGAAAAAACTATAATATTATTAAGTACTTTAATGTGTAATAATTTATCAATTCTATCATAGTGGATATATTAATAAATCATTCTCATTTTCAGAGTTAAACAATTGTAAAAGTTAAAAAACACTGAATTTTACAGACTCACAATTTTCGTAGTTTAAAAATCTCCTTTAAAACTAAAGGATATCATTTCAAAAATAGAATATTAGGATTAAAATGCATCTAAAAGAAAAAATTGGAATCCATTTAGACCAAATAAAACAACTTAAAGGAGTAGAAAATGCTGTATTAACACAACGAGATGGTAATCCGATTCAATCAACTGGAGTATGGTTTTCTAAAGACGAAATATTTAACGTAAGTTCTGCTACTAGCGCAATTTTTAACGTTGGAATACACTTGCATCCAACAGATTTAAAATATATTTTAATTGAAGGAAAGAAAGCTAAGATCTTAATTGCACCGTTGAATAGCCCCTTACATGCTTCTTTAAATAAGATATTAGAAGTTCAGGGCATAATTGAAAGTAATCATGAATTTTTTATAGCTATTACTGCTCAGCCGAATATCAACTTGGGGGGTATCTTTTTACAAACTAGTGAGTGTTTAAAAAAAATAAAAACAACTCTTATAACATCAGGAGAATCTTTTAAACCGCCATTAATTCAGTTCAATAACCAAAAAATTCAAAATGTAATCGAAAGATTCAATGTTAAAGAAAAGGAAGATTTTGATTTAAAACTCTCTTCTTATTCTTTAAGTTTTTCAAAAAATACATCATTAGAATTAAGAAAAGTTTTAAATAATATATCCCTAACTATTCCAGATTTAAAATATGCTTTTATAACAATTGAAGGAGGTTTTATCGCTTCTAAAGTATTGAAAAAAATTAGTTTAAATGTTGAGAAGTTAGATGAGATCTCAGCAATGAGTTATTCTCTTTTCCAAACCGCTAATAGATGTGCATGGCTACTAAAAAAAATGCAAGCCGAAAGAATTCTTCTCGATTGCAAAAATTCTTTTCAATTTATTTACGGGTTAGGAAAAGCAATATTTAGTGCTGAAATTGGAAAATTGCGACAAAAATTAGGATTAATACGATTAATTCTCCCACAATTTTCAAAAAAAATTAGCACGCTTATTAAAAAAGCTTATGAAATTCAGGACTATAGAACCTTCGATATAAAAAGAATGCTAGGAGAACTAGTAATAAAGTAAATAGGTGAAGTTATGAATTTTTTTAAATTTTTAGATAAATTAAAGCGAAGCTATAATTCATTGATCCTCTATTGTTTATTAGATAGAATTCCAATAATTGTGTTAGGAGATAATTCAGAGAAAATAGATAATTTTTTAGTTGAACTTTCTGAACTCATTCATTTTCGAAAAGAATACATTTTTTATACAGATTTTATTTCAAATAATGAATATGAAACTATAATTTCAAATGAAAATATAGATTATAATTATCAACGTGCACATATAAGATGTCCTTCCAATGTGTCACTCAAAGCATTAAGTCAGTTTGATAATATTAATTCATGGCTTATTGGGATAGTTATCCCCAAACAAAAGGAACAATTACTTTTTATAAAGGATTCGATAAATAAAAAAAATGAGAAACTGATATACATTACAATCCTTGTGAATACTATTTCTATAGAAGTAATAGGAATTAATTTAAAATTAATAGATTTAACGCTTGAACAAAATATATTTAAAAAAGTATCTCAAGACACGGAAAAATCTATAAATAAGATGAAAAGAGTATTAAATGATAAAATAACGGTAGATAAACTTGATAAAGATTTAAGCAACACATTGTTAGATTTTAAGGAAGAAAAATATGAATTAAAAAGGAATATTTTTAAAAGAGAAATTCAAAATTTTTACTCAGGTTCAAAAAGAGCTTTTTTTATTTTATCTCGATTAAGTTTATTGAATACTGTAGGATTTTACACAGGAATAGGGAGTAAAACTCTTTTTGAAACAATAGATTATGAAGAAGCAGCAATAGAAAGAATTATTTCCTTTATAAGTAAAGAATGGGGAGAAGTCTTTTCAAATCTAATTCAAGATAGCAAAAAAAGTTTTTTAGGTGATAAAATAGTCTCATTGTGGGGTTAGAATCTAATATGATTTTTAATTTTGAGGATAAAACGGTACAAGCTAAAATAGTTTATTATGGACCTGCTATGTCTGGTAAAACTACTTCAATAAAATCGCTTTTTTCATATTTTAATAGGGAGAACACTCTAAAATCTATTGATAACTCCGTAGGACGTACCTTATTTTTTGATTTTGGTGTTTTACAGTTTAAAGGAACTGAGTGGGGTGTTAAATTCTTAATATATTCCGCGACAGGTCAAGATTTTTATGCAAGTACTCGTCCTTCAACATTAAATGGAGTTGACGGCATAATTTTCATTGTTGATTCCCAGATTGAATATTTAGAACATAATTTAAGATCTTGGAATGAACTAAAAACTTTATTTGGCTCTAAGATTTATAATATTCCTGTTGTAATTTCCTTGAATAAATATGACTTATATGATATAAAAAAGTTAGAGGGGAAGGATTTTTTATCTTATATAGATTGTAACAAGTTTAAACATCTTTCGTTAAAAAAAACTGTAGCATTAAAGGGAGAAGGCGTATTAGATTCATTTAATCAAGTAATTAAATTTATCTTTCCAGATGTAGATATTAATCTAAAATTGTGTAATTAGAATTTATTTTTTATTTTTATCTTCAGTTTTCTGATACATATTTTTAGATATTCTTTTAATGTATCCGTGTAAATAAAATTGTTTTAATAGATTTCTCACTTTCCGTTCTTCTAAAGCGTCAATCCCTAAAATACTCATAAGTTGAAAAATTGAAAATTGTTTTGGCAAATTATCCTTAATAGTGTTAAATAAACCCATTTTTTTTCATTTTAGTTCTTTTTAAAATTAATAGAGGTAAATGAAGAAAAATTTTTATATTTTATTTATTTTAAATGGAGTTAAGGTTTTTATAAATCTCAAAGTAACTATAAATTATCATCCCTACTTATTGTAGATCATCCTTGTCTAGTTTTTTTCATAGAATTTTTACAACCTTAATTAATTCCTTTTAATAATAAATAATAAAAAAAAAATTAAAAATTTAATTGAGAAAAAGTTAATACTTTTATATAATTATTTAATTATTTTTGAAGCTGTAACTTAAGAAAGTAATAGTATATTAAATCTCTCGAAAATTTTTAAAATTATCGCCAATTGGAGCTTCTCCATCTCCATATATTTGATATAAACCTGTTCTTCTCGCACATTCAGAAAAACTGCGATAGATATCTTTTCTTTGATCATATAATGCACAGGTCTTATAGATTATTGGATTCCAAATATATAATTCATGATCAGGCTCATACCAAAGCTTTTCATCTTTTAAGACTTGCTTGAAATCTTCTTCCACAATAATTTCGGAAAGATCCTGCTTATTTAACATAACAATAATTGGGATTTCTTTAATTAACTTTCCTCTCGTGACATTTTTTAATTCCTTGAGAGATTCAATATTATCTTCAAAAAAATGAGTTTGTGAGTCAACTGCAAAAATAACTCCGTCTGTCCCTTTAAAAATTTTTTTTCTTAACGGAGAGAATCTCCTCTGACCTGCAACGGTATACACATGATAGAATACTTTACCTCTACTTTTTTGTTTGGTGGATTGAAATATACCTCGATCAAAATATAAAGTAGATCCACTCGCCATCGAAATTTTTGTTAAATTTCCTGTAGGTTCTATATCTTTTTCATTTTCTTTTGTATATCTATAAAGTGTATCTACAATTGTTGTTTTTCCTGATCCTGCCATCCCCCAATAAAGAATTTTAATATAAACTTTGTGATCTGCTGTGAATCGAACCATTGAAAATCTACCTAGAATTTTAAATTTTGAAGTAAATCAATCGTTCTTTTGAATAAAATTCGTAAAGAATTTGTAATTAACGAAATATTCTTTTAATTTTTAATAAATTATATTAATACGTATTATTATAATTTAGTATTTATATTTCCTTTGTGATATATCAACATGTTTTAAAAATTTACATATGCAATTTAAGATATAAGATCTAAAATTATACCGTAACTTTTATTCGATAAAATCCTGATAGATTAAATAGCATTTTATCCCTATTAAAATATGGATTCTTTATTTTGGTTAATGAATTTCATGAGAAAAAATCAAGTATCTGCATACTTCCGACAAATTCATAATAAATTTTTTTCATTTCAAGATATCAAAATTAGGATACAAATCCATTCATTTATACAATAAATAAATAATTTGGATGCTTCTGCCGGGATTTGAACCCGGGTCTCGAGGGTGAGAGCCTCGAATGCTTAATCCTATTATAAAACCTTCGAAATCAAGTTAGTTTGACCGGACTACACTACAGAAGCAGAAATTTTTAGTTTGTTCAATATTTTATAACATTATTCTTAATAAAATCAAATTATTTAAAAAGTTTAATTTCACTTAATTTATCAAATTACACCATATTAAATTTTACTTGAATGAGATAAGAGATCTCTTATATAGATATAAATAAAAAGGTCAAAAAAAAGTTTACCAACCATTTTTTTAAATTTCCTGTTAATTCATAAAAAGTGGTTTTAATAGATTTACATAATGATCTCGTATTGAGTATTCTGCTATATTTGTAGCTTCAGATATGATTTTTTGAGTTAAAACTGCTTTTTGGGAATTTTCTTTAGCTAATAACTTATCTGCCAAGTATATAATTGCTCCAGTTAAAATGAAGGGATTTCTTCCTCCTCTGTGCCATAATGGTAATTTTATTAATAATTCACGACATTTTAACAATAAATTATTTTGAAATTCACATTCTGACCATAAAATTCCCTTTTTTACCAATCTCTCTTTTAAAATTTCATGATTAATCACTGAGTTTACTAAACGAATAAGATAATCTTCACTCTTATGAGGCTCCGAATCATTATTTATATGATGCTTATACTTTATTCCATCTCTTAAAATCAATCTTGGGTTGACGCGATGACCAAAATTTTGAAATGATTTTGCTATTTCATTAATGGTAATTGGTGCGTTGTGATATTCTTTCCTAGCTGCAAGAAAAATACAAAAAGCAATTAATGAGATATTGTTAATAACTTTCTCTTCATTTTTAAGTATTTTTTTATAAAAGTAAGCCGCATTATTACGAATATTTTTATTGAGGTTTAGATATAATGAAATTTTATTTAAAATATTAAAAACTCTATATTCCGTCTCATGATTTTTTATTCTTAGAAATTGAGAATAATTTTTTTTTAACCTTCTAAATAATTTTTGGTCGCTTGGCGATAAAAGTTTTCTATTTTTATCTTTTAGACACTTTGAATTTTCATAGTCGATAAAAGAACCTAAACCCCCAATAAAATCTGTTCTTTCCCCCAATGCTACATATTGTTTACTCAAGTTATTTTTATTTTTTATATCGTTAAAAATAAAAGAAGAATCTTTAAAAAAGATGTTAACTACCAATCCACAATCTTTACAAACTTTTTCATAGCTATTAAGAATAATTTTTCCTCCACATTCAGGACATTCTTCAAAAACATTCTTATTATTTTCAATTTGATTAATTTTTATCACTCTTAAGACTAAAGTTTAATTTAATAAATTTAGGCCTAAGTTATTTTAATTTTGTAGAATACTTGTAGCTTTAATAGGAAATGTTTTCTTCTGAAATGAAATGATATTTTATAGACGGAGAGAGAGAAGATAAAAACTAAAAAAAATACCACAGAGTAACTTTGAATTATTAGTAGATTTAAAAAAAAAAATAAACAAAATCGTTAATGGGAAAAGAGATCCAATGTATTCCGATATCATAAATTTAATTATAAGAGAAGGATACGTCAAAGAAAATTACAAACAAATAATCTTATGGTGTAATTATAAAATTAGGTTAGGGGAAACTTTTGTTGAATTTAAGTGAAATAAAGTGAGTTATAATTTTTTTTTTTTTTATGGATCGAAGGTAGGAAATTTACTTAAAACATTAAGAATGTTCGACAAAATATTAGTGTAAATTTCAATTGATTGTGTTTGGGTATCAGATTTTAATTGCTGAGTAATCCATTCTATTTTCTTAAACAATACACGTTTTAATAAATTTAAGGTTACATTATCACTATTATAGTTCTGTTCTTCTTGCTCTTTATTATCAATTGTTTTTTTATTTATTGTTTTACTATTCTGATTAATCTCATTCTTTACAATTAATACTTTTCTATTGCATATTGGGCAAAAAGTTTCTCCACTTTTTTTACGAAATAATGGATTATTGCAAACAGGACAAGCCATATTTAACATAGTATTACCAGATCTTAGAAAGTCTGCCATTTTTTTAGTATCTTCGTTAATCTTTATCCCCACTTATTTCTGATTTAATTAGAAATATATATTTAAAGTGAAACTGTTCATTTAAAATAAATTATTCTTTATTCTTAATTTTTAGCAGGTTTACAATATATCCGGAGATTCTATTTCTTAAATGTTTTGAATCTATTTCAAGATATTTATCTAATAATTTTTTATTTTTTTCAAAATCAATCGTAAATACATTCGGATATTTGTTTATTAGTTCTTTTGATACCTTTTTAATCAAAATTGTTCTTACTTTTCCCATGTTTATATCAAAATTATAATCTTTTCTTATTTTAAAATTAAATATTTGGTAAAATAAATTTTTTGGGAATTATTGAGGTTTTTATACATTTAGTCAGAGAAATAGGATGTGAAAAAAAAATATTTATTAATAATTTTGTTGTTGTTATTTATCGAATTTTTCAATTTAGCTAATTTTGCCAAAGCCTTTTATTCCAGATTAAATTTTTTAGAAACTGATAAAGAAACATACTATATTAATGATGAGATTAAAATTAACGCATCATGGGAATTGTTTTATAATACTAATACTGAAATTGCGTACGTTCAAATTCAAATTTTCAACCATTTTAATAAAATTATCTGGAATTCTTCAGAATACAATGAGATTGGTAGCTTCGAAGAAATTTGGATTTTAAATTTGGAGCATTTAAATATTTCTTTAAGCAACTATTCAAATATCCTCCAAATAAAGTTTTTTAGTTATTATTTTCACATTGATTCAACAAATACAGCCTTTAACTTTTTAGAAACAATTGAAACTAAAGTTATAAAACGAGAGTTATCCTGCGAATTAGCGGGATTTAAAGATCATTTAAAATTCGGTGAAAATTTAAAATTTGTGGCAAGATTTTATGATAACTCGTTAGAGAGCGTTTTAAACCTTGTTAATCAAACTGTTTCATTCAAGATTGATTCCAACAATTTAACACTATATCAATATAATCATACATTAAATGAAACTGGAATGACTAGTATTTTTATTTCTTCATTTACTCATTTAAATCTCGGGCCTAACTATTTAATATTTACCTTAGTAAATAATAAGATCTATAATGATTCAAAATTCGTTTATGAGATAATTATTGAAAAAAATCCAATTTTTATTAATATTCTTAAATTTAAAGATAATTTAACAAAAAGTGAAGATTTAGAAATTACCTTATTTTATTATTACGATTTGAATGACACTTTAAAACCTCTTAAAAATCAAAGCATTGAATTAAAAATTTTTGAGAATCAATCATTAATATTTATTAAAGAATATAGAACGGATGAATTAGGAATTCTCACAATAAATTTAACTTCTGATTTTTTTGATATTAATCAGAAAAGCAAAGATTTACTTATTAACTTTAATTTTAGTGGAACTTATTTTTTTGAGAATAAAACAATTTATTTAAGATTAAAAATTACAGAACTATTAAATTCAAAGAGTCAAAACTCTCTGGAAATAAATATTTTGCAAATATCTATAGTGTTGGTTGTAATATCAATAGTCTTGTCATTTGTCATTATTAAAAAAAAACACAAAAATGAGACTCCACTCTCTGAATTAGTTATTAGGTATTGATTTCTAAATAAACAATTTCTAAAATAATTACTAAAAGAAAATTTAGGTTTATTAAAAAACAATAAAGTCGACAAAATTATTATGTTTCTCTAATAGTCATGGGTTGAGGTAACAGTAATCGAATGATATACAAGTACTTATTCAGTAATTTATGGAATGCTACGCTAAATAAATTTTTGAAATTTATGATTAAAAATTAATACTCTGTACTTTATTATAAACAATTGATTTCTTAATTCATCATAAAACTGCATTGATTAAAATTTATATTCATGGAATATTTTGAAGAATTATTAAAAAGACCATCGATGTTTAAGGATGAGAGTAAGCTCGATATCAATTTCGTTCCAAAAAAATTACCACATCGAGATAAGGAGCTATCACTTTTATCGCAACTTTTTTTGGCATTAATAACTAATCCAAATTCAATATCACGAAAAATCCTAATAACAGGAAAAACAGGAATAGGTAAAACTGTTACCGTGAAATTATTTGGAGATATTTTAGAAAAAGCATCAAGAAAAATGAATCTTAAAATAAAATCTTTACATGTTAATTGTAGGAAAGAAAGAACTAGCTATAAAGTATTAAATAAGATAATTCGTTTAGTAGATAATAAATTTCCAAAAAGAGGCTATTCCTCACAAGACTTATTAGATATTCTTATTGATTTTCTTAATCAACACAATTTACATGTATTAATTGTTTTAGATGAATTAAGTTATTTAATTAATAAGAATGATGATTTAATTTATTCCTTAACAAGAATTAATGATGATGGTCTGAATGGGGAACAAAGGATATCTCTTATTGGAATAGTAAGAGATATTACCTGTCTAAATGACTTAGACAGTAGTACGATGAGTACGCTACAAAGAAATATTATAAAATTTAGCGCATATTCTAAAGAACAGTTCTTTGACATATTAAAATATAGGACAAATATAAGTTTAAACAAAAACGTGTTATCTGACAAAATGGTTGAAATGATATCAGATATCACGTTTAGTTCTCGCGATGTTAGATATGGTTTAAATTTAATATGGCGAGCAAGTAAAATTGCTGAGAGTAAAAATCTGAAATATATTACTGCAGAATGTATTAGACTAGGAAATCAAGATTTACTTTCATTTTCAATGTCAGATGTAATAAAATATATGAATGTACAAAAACTAACATTTTTACTCGCTATTGTTAAGGGATTAAGGAATAATGATGACATAGAAATTGCATTTTTGGAAATTTTAAAAAGATATAATATAATTTGTGAAAATATTAGATTAAGTCCTCGATCATATTCCCAGTTATGGAGTTATCTACAAGAATTCAAACGAGAAAATATCGTCTTAATAAAGATTATAAGCGAGGGAATAAAAGGTAGACGAGCATTAATTAAAATCCCTGATTTAAGTCTACTTAAATTAGAAAGAAACATAATAGAGCTCATAAATTCAAAAGGATTAACAATTTGATTGCTATTAATAATAATAAAAAATTTTTAATTGAAGATTTATTAGGTTCAAGAGCGAGAGTTAAGATTTTAAAAACTTTGGCTATAAATGAAGAATTAACAATTTCATTAATTATAAAAAAGACAAAATTGAACTATGTAAATGTATCAAAACATCTGGATTATCTTAAAGTCTTTAATTTAGTTCAAGAAAAAAATTTTGGACGAATAAAAATCTTTAGATTTAAAATAGAAAATATTAAAGCAAGAAGTTTTAAAAATTTTATAGAAATATGGGAAGGAGATTTCTAAGAAGATGATTTCTGTTATATTATTAATAAATTTAAGCTTTTTTAATGTAATATTTCTTACATTTTTATATCACGATTTAAAATTTCGTAAAATTCCTAATTATTATTTTAAAATTTCTGCTTTTTTTAGTTTTTTCTTAAATGTCGCTGAATTTTTTTTTTTTTTTAATAATATCTTTATTTTTTTAACCCTAAATTTTTTTTTTTTTTTTTTATTTTTTT
>SDBT01014919.1_pt1 | contig 12360 bp, 22 predicted proteins | sample 2277101 | NCBI WGS metagenome assembly SDBT01 (sample SAMN10404973, study PRJNA504765) | marine sediment metagenome | isolation source: marine sediment core GS10_PC15, 103 cmbsf | place: Arctic Ocean: Southern Knipovich Ridge | collected 2010
GACAGGAATTCCAACCAAATTATTAAACATGGATGCTTCATTTCTGTAACGACTAGAAAACGCCATCAATAGATAATAGTCCTCATTGTCTATCTCAATCCATTTTATTAATTCAGTATCAACCTCTAATTTTTTTGCTAAAAATTCTTTTGGATCAACTGGCCCAATTTGAGTAATTCCTTTCTCAAATGCAATTTCTGTATGATTAGGATTCTTTTTCAAGTCATCATTGATGTGCAAAAATGTTTTGACTTGAGTGAATCTTGCAATCTTTGATACATATTCTGCCAACTCTGCCAAGTTTACACCTTTTTTGATGGCAAATGAAACCCGTGTACCAAATTGTTTAAGATTTGGCTCTGGTAATTCTTCAAATTTACTGCCTTTTGCCATAAAGGAATATTTTTCATCAGTCTCCCTTGCGTATGTCTCAAAAATCATACTGTCTGCTATTGCTCTAAATGATTTCTTTCCAATACCAAATTGACCTGACTCAGATCCATCAAGATTTCCTGATCTTCCTGTATGTCTATAAACTTCTTTGAAAACTTGTACAGTCATTCCCATAGAATCAAGTTCTTCAAAGACTAGACGATTATTTTTAACATCAAAAATAATGTTAATTTTTGGGCTTGCTCCCTGTTTTTCTGCGGTTCTGCATTGTCTTAATGCATTATTGAAAACTTCTCTTATTGCTACTTCTGGCTTGTCATAAATTGATGTTGATAATATCTCATCTACTACATCTATATCTAAAATAGAATTAATTAAACCGTTATCACCTGTCATATCTGAGAGAAGATTTCCTTTCTCTTTTTTTTCTAGACTTGTGGGATTTTGCTTTTCAATTGGAATAGTTGAATAGGTTTGTTTTCTCATTAGATATTTTCCTCTGTAACTAAAATAACCAGAATCGCATCAAATTTTTTATCTTGTCTTTCTTCATCATAGACTTGAGACACAAACAAAATTTTATAAAATTCTTGTAAACCTTTGATTTCGTCACCTGTAAGATTATGTTTTGTATAAATATGTCTAATATCTGGATTATCTACTTGTTCAACTGCAACAAAAGACTCTTTAAAAATCTCCTTTGTTCGCTGTTCTATATTATGAAATTTATTATCATTCATACTGAATAGAAATAACCCTTTTGTAATAAAGGTTACTTATCTTTTGAAAGAAAAATAAGGCTATTTTTTACTTTGTTTTAGGATTTTATAGCCCAAAAATCCTATACTACCTAATGCAATTAATAGAATCAAAAATCCTGAACCTGTAAATAACAAGACAACAGACCAAAAGGCAATTATGAACATAATTGTATTCATGATTTAGTTTCCACCTCTAATGATTCAATAGCATCTTTTTCATGTTTCTTGCAAGAAATAGACCAATCATTATCATTATTTTTAACTTTGAATATAGCTCGTTCTTCACAAAAATTTTTCATTTTGATCTCTGCATTCTTTAAACAAAAACATCTCCTCCACAACTAAGACAAACTACTGTCGTTGTACCCTCATAGTCGTATCTTCCCATCCTTAGTTCATCACAAGTACATGTTTTGCCAAAACTTGGAAGGCTTTCTATTAGTGCTTTGTTTTGTTCTTGGTTTGTTTGTATTTGTTGTTTTTGTATTTTTTCATGAATGGTTTTTCCAAACGCTTGACAATTTGAGTCTAGAAAATTGTCTAATTCTTCTTTTACTTTTTCTTGATCTTCTGTTAGTAAATCATCAAAGTGAGCTGGATATGCTATCTTCAAGTCTAGTTCTTTGTGTAGTCGTTGACGGTCTGAATCCTCCAAGTAATTATCAAACCACTTTTCAGCATTTGTATGTGAATTGAAATTTACCTCATCTTCATCTTGCAAAAATAATTTTTCATTCTCAAAATGAACTTTGTATTTTTTGCCTCCAAGTTTGATTATATCACCTTCAACAAATCCTTCACTCTCATCAAGATCCTCGACTTTGAATGAATTTTTCTCATGAATGTGTAATGTTTCTAATACTTCCTCAAAGGTAAATGCTAATCTTTTATCTTCTTTTGGAATGTCATTTAGATATTCAGGTCTGGCATTATCTCCAAAAGCAATCTCAAAGACTTTATTGATAAATTCTGTTTGTTTCATTACCAACTTCCTCCAAAATCAAAGTATTTTCTTGGTTTATTGATTAGTGACTCTAAGGAATAACCACATAATGCAATAAAGGAATTATCTAATGCTTTTTTTGTTTTTTTGTTTGCTTTTTTATATTCATCTAAAATGTATGAGCTTTGTTTTGTATAATCAATACCATCATTTCTCATTAGTTCCTCAATTAATGAAATAATGTTTTTTCTCATACTAATTCAACTCCTTCATAATTGTAAACTTCTTTTACAAAATGGTTACAATTTGGACAGAAAAACGGAACGTTGTAAACTCCATCTAACTTATCACTTTGCATTTTTCCTAAATCTTCCATGTAATCTTGATGATCACAATCTTCAGGATCTTCATGCTTCCACATTATAGAATATTTTTCTGAGAGTTCAAATTCGGCACTATCAATAATTGCCCAAACTTGATCATTGTGTTTGTCTTGCATTTCTCTAGTCATTCCACATTTAGGACATTTATCTGCATGAATATTTACAAAGTCCTCATGTTCTCCACAACATTCAAACTCACAATATTTGTGATGTTCTTTTTCTGCAATCTCTGAGCTTTTTTCCTTAAACTCTTCGTCTGTAATGAACATTTTATCAGTCATCTTTTTCATCCTCCAAAATGGATTTTATCTCGTCTATTTGTTCACTATGGCATGAACATAACATTGAAGCTGAACATGATAAATCAGCCATCTGACAATGTTTGCAACAACTTGTAAAGAATCTAATTATTTGTTCTCTCTCAGATTCTTTTGTATTTTTTAGAGATTCTTTAATTTTACCAATGTCATATTTTGATATTCCTTGTTTTTCTTTAAATTCCTCACAACTCTCTAAGTGATCCTGCATTTGATCCTCATCAGCTAAAACTAATTCACCACAATAATTACAGCTCCAAGCTGACTCGCCACAAAAATGACTTTCTATATTTTTAATGTTGAAAAATTTCTCTAACTCTTCTCTTGTGTGTGGGTCTATTTGATTGCCTTCTAGCTTAATCAACGATTTAATTTTTCCCAATGTAGGACGCTGAAATCGCTTCTTTAGTTCGTTCAAATATTTCTTAAGCTCTTCTATTGTTGGTGGTAGCTCAATACATTCAAGATTATCAAAGTCAGGACTATACCCCTCTGATTCTTCAAGCTTACATTGTGCATCGTCTTGATTTTCTGCAACTATATCTAGATAAAATCTAAATGATTTCATTATTCTGTAACCTCCACAGATTCTTCGACTTGATAATTCCATCCCTCATTAACTCTGTATTCCTTTGAAAATTCTACATCTCCATTTTCAGACATTTCTAAAGCCTTGTTTTCAGCTTGCTCTTTTGTTTGGGCTGTTACTTGTATGTGTGCTCGTTGAGATATACTTCTATACATGGATAATTGAATTTTAAATGTCTTAAAAATTTCATTCATCTTTTCAATTTCTGCTTGTGTCATTTCCATTTCCTCACCACAATTAGCACAGTCAATCCTTTTGACATAAGGCAAAGTTCTATCAGGATCAGCTGTTGATTCACTAGGCAATTCACCCAAACTTGCATCTCTGTTTTCACCTAAATTCAAATCTGAATCTATTGAATAGATATTAGCCTGAGTTGAGCTAAACTGTACTATTGCATCAAATGTATCCATCTCTAAGCAATCTGAATTTTCTTTTTCATGTGGACAGTTCATATTAATTCTCAACCCTTGGAGCTAAATACATATCAATTACACCTAGATTATTTACCCTTGTTTGTATTCTCATTGGTTTACTTGTGGAAAAACCAAGCTCAATCTTAGAGTCTTTTGTTAAAGTTTTCAAAAATGGCATGAGATATTCAAGGCTGTATGTAGTCTCTGAATCATTTCTGTTATTAATCTCAAAATCCTCTTTTGTAAAAGTTTTTTCTGAATTTCCATTGTCTCCTTTACCACTTAGAATGACACGGGCATCATCACAATTAATTGTGACATAATCACTAACTGTTGATATTTTGATTAGGGTTTTCTTAAAGTCTAGTGCGTTTATTTCCTGATCCTCGTTAATAATTAATGTATTATCGTATGGAATTTTAGGTAATGGCACATCACTAACACTTGTTTCAATAGTTTTAACACTAGCAATAAAACCATTTTGAGATACTATAATTTTTTCATCCTCAATAATAATTTCAACTGAGCCTTTTGTATCAAGTGAACTTACAAGTTTTCTAAATTCATCCAAGTTCAAAGCAAATTGTTTAGCTTCAATACAAGACCATTTTTCAAAACAACTATTTGGGATTGAAATATCTACTAATGACACATGACTAGGATCCATTTCTCGAAATGTTAATCCCTCTTCATTAATTGTAAAAGTAGCCTCATCACGCATACAGTTAGCTGATTTTACTATTTGTAATAATGTATTTTTGTCAGTCGTTAAACTAACTTGAACAAATTCGGAGCTTTCTGAAAAAACAGTCTCCTGCATTTGTTCAACTTCTTCTATTTGTTGACTATTCATACTGAATAGAAATAACCCTTTTGTAATAAAGGTTACTTATTATAAATAAAAGAAAAAGGATTAAAGGAATAATCCAAATTAATCCTTTTTTTGATGATATTGAATCTCTTCTATTCCTTTATGTAATTTTTGTACTGGCTCTGGATCTTCAGATGCAATAGAGAAAGCCATACTAAGCATGATGTTCATAACTTGTTTTTTATCTAGCTTGCAACCTTTTAGTCCTTCCATAATGTCTAGTTGAACACGGTCAATATCTCTTAACTTGTTATATTCTTCTTGGCTTATTGGATATTTTTTATTCCACTTGTTTTCACTCATTATCTCAACTCCTTTAGAACTGGGAATCTAAGCTTTTGTTTTTTATTTTTCATCACTTGATATTTCACTACTGCTGTCATTCCGACTGGATTTATGGTTTGATCCATGTTTGGTTGATAAGTAACATTACCCATCCCATTTGCCAAAATTAGACTTGATATTGGTCTAGTGGTTGAAGTTATACCAATTACCTTAAAGTCACGTTCCTCAAGATTTTTGAACTTTAACCATTTACCGTGATAATCGCCATAAGGATCTTTGAGTACAATTCCTTCCATATCAAATTCCTTGACTCTCTTTTGTAATTCCAGCATATCATAAGCTTGAACTTGTGATACTTTGATTTCTTCTAAATGTTTTTTTCTTCCCTTTAATGTGAGATTCAAAATACTTGCATCCTCATGCTGTAAAATATCAAAGGCTACAAAAGTAGCTGGATCTTGTTTTGATAAGAGTTTGATTCTAAGTGAGTCTTTGAGATTCATTCTTTGACTAATTGCTTGAAAGTCTGTTGTAAACTCATCTCTTTTAATACAAATCTCCCCATCTAGTATTGTGCCATTAGGAATATCAAGTGACTTCATAATTTCTGGAAATTGAAGGGTTTTGACTGATCCGTTATCTCTCACTAATCTTAGTTTATCATTTTCTTTAATTGCATAACAACGCATCCCGTCTAATTTTGGTTCAGCAATAAAGCCTTGATATTTTTCTAAGTTTTTCCATTCCTCAAAAATTGGCTTGTTCCACTTTATTATCATTTTCTAAGATTCCTTAAAAAATGGATTATGGATAAGGCTCTCTTATCCGATAACACAATTACTTTTTGTTTGGTCATTTGAAAAATCCAAGCTCCTCTTCTTCATTTGCTTCTGGAATTGTCACTGTTAATGGCTCACCTTTTTCAATCAATTCTTCAAGTTTTACTTTAAAGTTATCCTCAATTTCTTCTAGTTTAATTGGCTCAAGTTTTTCAATAAAGTCTAGTCCTTGTTTTTTCTCAGCATCACTTATTTCAATTTCTGGAATCTCATCAATTTCATTGAATTGATCATCATATACAATATGCAATAATGTAATTACATTACCAATACTTGTCATAATTCCAAGCTTTTGTTTTTGTCTAGTTGAAAACTTGACTATAATTGCTTTATCTGATTCTGCAACTGATCTCTCAAAGACCTTGTATGCTTTTTTGAAAATTTGTAGCTGTTTTTTCTTTTTTGGTTTATCAGGTAATACTGCAAACGATCCACAAATCATTCTATAATCAATTTGTGATTTTTCAATAGTGCCTAAAACTTCTATAATATCATCAAAGTCTTTTAATGAATCAATTTGCTCTTGTGAGAAAATATAATGATTATCCTTTCCTTGTGGAAAACCTTTGAGTAATTCTTTGTTAATTAGTTCTTTTTCACAGTCTGAACATGTTGTTTTTCTACTTGTTGGAACTTTACAACATGGTGAAATTTGTTTTAATCCTGTACTATCTGATTTTTGATAATTACCTATTTTGACTGGAATTATCTGCATCTTATAGACAATATTTGAACTTGTGGCTCTCATACTCTCACCCTTTGAACAATTTTAGAAGCTGCTGAAAAAATAACCTCTTTAAATTGTCCTATGTTTGATATTTTGCTTATTATCATACTGAATAAAGATAACCATTTAGTAATAAAGGTTATTACACATTATAGGAATAAAAAAAATAAGCTGTGCATCTAGGCACAAACTTAATGCTCTTTATCTAATTTATCAATCCCTCAAATAATTCTCGTTCTTCTGCTATGGCTAAACTATCAAAGTGTTTTTCTAAATATTCAGCAATTTTCTTATTTTTTGTAAAACAAATCTCATGAGAATTTCTATCCAAGTCAGACATTATGACGTAATACCCCCCATTATCTTCTTGAATTGTATAACTAAAAAATATGTTTTTGCCATTTTCACCTTCAAACTCATTTTCAGTAAATGGATTTTCAATTCCTATTTCTTCATAAGTCTCAGAATCATGATAATCATAAATGACTTTGAAAGTCTCATTACATTTACTGCATTGAAAAACTGCCTCAATTCCTCCTTGATCATTTCCTAAAAATTTCCATGATACCAAGCCATGACTTGAATCACATGAATGAGCCTTATCAGCTTCAAATTGTGCTTGAATCAAATACTCGTGTGATTTTTCCTCTTTTCTAATATGGAAAAAATCATCAAAAACATCAATCATCATTTTTTCACCTTCAATAATCATAACATTTTCTAAAATTGATGAATCAACTTTAGCTTTACAATTACAAAAATCATGTGAGCATCCGTTAGTATGCTCAGACCATTCATGAGAGCAAGCTTGACAATTTGGAAATTTATTAACAATTTCTTGTGTGATAATTTCAGTCATTATGCTAATACCTCAATTTCTTTTTTAATCACTTTGAGTTTTTCATGCAATTTACTCTCTTTTGGTATCTTAATTGTATCATAAGGCTCATAGAGTTTAAGCCAAACTTGTGCAGCATTGAGAGCTTCTTGTTGTATTGTTTTTGCAATATTGTAAAACCATGTTTTAGCTGCATAACTTAGCTGATCATAATGTGTTTTATCTGCAAAATATTTTGTATGACTTTTATCATTTAGGGCATGATTAACCCACTTTCTTAAAGTATCTTCATTATTGTAACGATTGATAGCTTGCTTTAGGGCTTGGTATTGTTCATAATCATAACTGTTATAGCTTCTTATCGTGCTGTGATTACTTGAATGTAATTTAATATTTTTATTAAATTCATGTGGGCTTATGCCTTTTGCATCTGCAAATAATGAAACGTCACCATCTTCCTCTAAATATGCAAAATTATTTCTCATATATGAGCATCCAGATATTTTATTTTGAATATCTAGTTTTTCAAGTTCTTCAATGGGAACTTTTAACCATCCGTGACCTGCATCCGCAAAAAATTGATACATTAGTTTGAAGCCTCCACAATTTCAAAAGTAAAATCATTAGGATTTTTTTCTGAATTAGTTTCAAAAATATCTGAATGAGTCATTAATTTTTTTGCATATTCAATTATTTGATTATCAGTTGGGCTAACTAACCATCCATTATAATGAAGTTGTTGTGTACCTTTTGGTTTTGGTATTCCAGTACCACAAATCTTAATATAACCTTGAGGGATATTTTCAAAATCAAACCATTCACAATTACCTCCGATTTTTCCACGTCTCTTAATTCTCAAAACTGTTGGTTGTGACATTAGCTTAAATCATCCCTAACTTGACTAATTTTCTTAGATATTGCTAAAAATACTCTATTTCTTAGAGTCAATATTCTAATCTTTTTTACAAATACTTTGTATATTTTCATACTGAATAATGATAACCCTTTTGTAATAAAGGTTATTGAGTATAATTTACTAATTAGGCGTAAAAAAAGAAAAAATTGAGATTATTAATCTCAATTCAACATAGATTGATTCAAACACTGTTTAGTTTTATGCAGAAATATTTGATAAATTTCATCCTCTGAGCCTAATGATTTTAAATAATTTGAATCTGCATACACAAAATGCTCATGATTAAACTCTATTCTAGTTCTAGATAATGCCAAAATTTGATCATCTTTTTTATACAATTCAACAAAATAAGAAGCTGCCAATTCATCATAAAATTTTGAATCTGAGTCTTGTCTGTATTCTGTAGTATAATCAAGCCATTCATTATATGGCACAAATAAAGAGACTTGAATAAATTGATTAGGCATTTTGTTTAAAATACCCCTCCGTTATTTCCATAAATATCATATAGCTTTTTTGTATCTGAATAAATAGCAAATCCAGAATAAAAATCCCATTGAAGATTTTTAGGCTTGTGATAATCTCGTTTGAATACATCAAGCTTTAAAATCCATCTAAAATCTTTAAGCTGTTCATTTGATATTCTATAAACAAATAACGCATCTGTATCATTGAAATTATCTTTTGGCATATTTACAAGTCTTAAAGATAATTGAGGATCAAAATGCTCTTGTTCAAGCTCTTTGATATATTGTATAAATTCAATACTCAATAATTGAATATCAAGATTTTTAGTTTTTGCTAAAAATGGCTTTATGTAATTTGGGATCATGTTTTGTGCATGACCATCATAAGTTTTTATCATTGAAAAATAATCATTTTCTTTATCATCAATGAATTGAATTAATGCTTTGGTACTCATGCAAATAAAACCCCCGAACAAAAAACCTCATTTACTAAATGCCTATAGTCTAAAAGATTAGGCTGCATCAAAAAATTAAAGATGGTTTTAGGCAATTTCTAAAACCCTCCTATTTTCCACTTTAAGATTATTAAAATGAAAAATTTCAGAATAATCATTATCTGAAATTGTAATTATCAAAGTCAGCTTATCTGCATTTGATTCTTTTGATATGGAAAAATATGATCCTGCTGGAAAATATTTTGCCCATCTTGAATTTAATTGAGGATTAAAAGAATCAAGCTTTAATGAATACTCTAATAATCCAGTTTGAATATTTTTTCTAAAATACCAAATTTGATCACTTGATACATTAAAGCAATTAATGAGCCTATTTTCAATATATTGAAAATCCATCAATTTTTTAATTCCTCCTTCAATTCTCTAAGTTTTTGTTTTTCCTTGTCTAAATTCAAAGGGTTTTCTATTGAGGCAATTAGAATAAATTTAGAGAGTTTTTTAATCTCTCTGTTTAACTCTCTTTTATTCATGCTTTGATCTCCAGCTTTGAATAGTTTGTAGTCTCTAAGATTAATTCTAAAACTTGACTAACTTTAACTAAAACCTTAGAAATTAACTGCATGGCTTTTTTTGGATCGTCTTTAGCATAAGCCAAAATATAATCATAAGTGTATTTGTCCATTTTTTGATCATACATTCGACATAATACCCCGCTTACGAGCTGAGCTATTGCTTCTTGTTGTGGGTCTTGTCCAGCTTTTAGAGTACCATCTATTTTTTTGTGAGCTGCATGAGCTAACTCATGGAAAAACGTTCCAGCGTTATGCGTACTTAGATTTATTTTATTTTTACTTTGATCAAAATATCCGTATGCGTGAGTATCACCATTATGAAAATATTTTGTATCAATGTCCCATTTTTGAGACACGTCTATTAATGGAGGCATCACTAAGGGTTTTTGTTTTTCATACTCTGGAATTTTAGCCCCGTATGTATTGGATATTTCATAAAGCCCTTTGAAAAAAAAGCCTGTTGTTATGGTTTTATCCTCTTCTTTTTTTTCCTTGTCTTTAATTGTCATGGTTTTAGGCATCATAATAAACACCTGTTTAGACCAATCAAGCGGAAAGCGTTTTAAATTTCTCCAAGCTGCGTTTCCTCTTGCATCCTCTGAGCCTTGAATAAATAACAAGATTTTATTAAATCTCGAATATTTGCCTTGTGGGACGTCTAACGGATCTAAAAATGTCTTAATTATTGCATCCTCTAATTTCTCGGATTTATCAAAGCTTGCAACTAATTGATCTAAAATTATCTGAGATCGTTTAATTTCTCGAGCTTTGATTTTTTCAGGTATTGAATTATTCAATTTTCAATATCTCCTTTTTTGTATGTGATTTTTAAAACGCCTATTTTTTGCAAAAATCGAAATAAAACATCATTTATTTTTATTTCAATTATCCAGTTTTCAGAATAAAACATAAAATTCTTCAATTTTTAAAACCCTCCTTGAATTGCTCAAGTATTAGGGCTTGAACTTGATTTAATTCCAAAAATCCAAGTTTTAAAAAAAACTCTTCTTGGTTAAACCATAAAGAATAATGAATAACTGTTGAATGAATCAATTTGAATGACTCCCAGCTTTTTGAATTTGCTCTTCTAATTTTTCATTATATCTTGTAATATCTACAAAATATGGTTTAGAGTATGCAGTTTTCCAGCTTGGATTAATTTTATTAATCTCCATTCGTGCAGCTCTTTGAGTTTTGGCTTTAAGCTTGATTTTTCGGGTTTTTTCTTCGTTTCTCACATGCTGAATAATTAACTCAAAATCATCATGATTTTGAAGGATAAAATCAGCTCCAAATAATATTTGACCCTTTGGCTTTATTGTGCCATTTTTCTCAATTTCAAACCCAGACATGTTAAAAGTTCTACTTGAAAAAATACCATCTTGAGACATTTAGATCAATACCTCAATTTTTTGCATTTTACACATATAGGATTTTTTCGTTTTTGTGATAATTTCCTATTACAGACTTCACAAGTTTTTTGAGTCTTTGAATCAATCAAGTGTATAATTTGACTAATTCTCATTAAATCAGCGTTCAATTTCTTTTTAGCTCCTCAATGGCTTGATCTTGAATTTTAAGATCGCACTCTATTTTTTGATGTATGTAAACGCTTGAGCAATTACAGATTTTTTGATTAAAATCTAAGCTTTTGTGTGTGTGCGTTTTTTGTTCGTATGGAGTTAGAAAAATTAAAAATGTCAATTTTTAATAGTCCTCAGGCTTCATTAATGTCAAGCCTCCAATTTCATTTGGAATCATCCAAATTATTTGTGAGTGTTTGAAATTTCCAACTTTAAACATATAATTGGTTTTCAAAATTCCGTTTTTGTTGTTATACTCATTAAATGCGTATGCAATTAACGGTAATGTCTCACACAAAATAAAATTAAGACATTCCTCTAATTCCATATTATGCTTTTTTTGCATGGCACAAAGTAGGTTATTTGTTACTAAGTGGTTAGATTTTCCTAATCTTGCAAAAATTCCATCCTCTAAGGCTTGAGCTGCTGTGTATGTGCTAATAATATCAGCATCCTCAAAAATTGCTTTTTGATCTACCATACTAATATTGCCCCCTTTTGACTTATTGACATAATGACTTTTGTAAAAAATTCGTCACTTGTGCAATTTGGATTAAATTCTTGTATTGCTTGTTTTTTCATTACTGAATATAAATAACCATTATCTAATAAGGGTTATTGATAATTCATTATTTTATATTTAAAGAACTCTTGAAAATATCAATAAATCTTAAATCCGCTTTGATCCCTCAAAAGAAATAATCAATTATCTCAGGTATAGAGAATTAATCATTAAATGTATATCCACACTTAGAACAATAATTTAGTTTATCAGTAAAATGAATGGTTTCACACTCTGGACAAGTTATCATATCACCAAATTAACTAATTTTGTTATTAAATTGATGTCTGTATCATTTGAACACATAACGCTTTAAGACTGTATCAAATTGGAAACCAGTCAAACACACACAGAATTTATTTATTATTTCCTTTTGTTCAAGTGTACCGCTTTGATAGATATGCACTAAAAGATCACTAGTATCTTTTTGTTTATTTCTAGAA
>SDBT01014920.1_pt1 | contig 12360 bp, 8 predicted proteins | sample 2277101 | NCBI WGS metagenome assembly SDBT01 (sample SAMN10404973, study PRJNA504765) | marine sediment metagenome | isolation source: marine sediment core GS10_PC15, 103 cmbsf | place: Arctic Ocean: Southern Knipovich Ridge | collected 2010
CGGTTAGTCATCCTCTAATATCCTTTCAGTAAGTTTCTGATAGTCTTGCGCGCCAGCCGAACGTGGAGAATACTCAAATATCGTCTGTCCGTAACCAGGCGCTTCGGAAAGCCGCACGTTGTAGCGGATAGGTGGGCATAACTGATCCCCGTAATGGTCCTGTAATTGGTTTAAGATCTCATCGGATTTCTTTACTCGACGGTCAAAGAAAGTCGGCAACACGTACTTCAATGTAAGGTCATCGCGATATCTCTGGATGGTGGTCATACTGCGACTGAAGTCTATCAAGCCCTGAAGAGTCATGACCTCCAGGGAAACGGGAGTTAAAACTGCTTGTGCGTAAAAGAGGACATTTATGGTCAACGCATCCCAACCCGGTGCCGTATCTAAAAGGATGTAATCATAGTGGTCCTCTAAACCTTCTAAGGCTTCAGCCAAGGTTTGCTCACCACCAAAATCCTTGCGGGTAATAACGCGTTTGAGCCCAACCAGTGTACGTCCGCCGGACAGCAACCAGAGGTTATCCCGAGCCAGGAAACGGGCATCCTCAATGCTCACATCTCCCTGTATGAAATCCGCCAACCCGGCTGGTGGTTCACAACCCAATGCACGCGCCACCTGCCCCTGTGTGTCCACATCTACCAGCAGGACAGTTTTCCCACTACGCGCTAACCCGGCTGCCAGATTGACAGCGGTGGTCGTTTTACCCACTCCGCCTTTAGATAACGCGATTGCAATTCTTCTCATCCAGATCCCTCCTTCTAAGTTTACTCGGTCTTCTCTGATGGGAGGTACTGATCCCATTATTAATATAAATCCTATCACGGGATTCACTAATTTCCAAATGAGAATAAGTAGGACAAGATAGGATCTTACACTACATTACAGGTATAATCCCACAATTGGGAGGTCCTTGTGGTTTACGACGTCATCATCGCTGGAGCGGGTCCGGCTGGCGCAGTCCTGGCTTACCCGCTCACCCAGCGCGGCTTGAGCGTCCGCGTGATAGAAAAAGCAAGAATGCCGCGTTACAAGACCTGCGGTGGTGGTTTGACGTTCAAAGCGATCCAGAATCTGCCATTTGATGTCAGCCCGACGTATGAAGTAAAAGCTGCCGGTGGCACCATGGCATATGCAGATCGCGAAATGATCAGGCTGGAACTGGAGCGCCCGATTGCCTGGCTGATTATGCGTAACAAATTCGATCACTACCTGGTCCAGCAAGCCGTACAATCGGGCGCTGTCTTTTCAGACGGTCTGACAGTAAAAGGCTATGAGACTGTGGGGGCGGGTATCAAAGTCCACACCACAAAAGGCAGTTTCAAATCAAATATGCTGGTTGGTGCAGATGGGGTTAATAGCGTCATTTCACGATCAGCTGGGTTGCTCACTCATCGCAATGTGGGTATCGCTATCGAGGCTGAGCTGGCGGTACCCGATTCAGTCCTGCAAGAGCAAGGTGCTTACGCGACCCTCGATTTCGGTGCCCTCTCCTATGGATACGGCTGGATTTTTCCAAAAAGCGACCACTTATCAGTGGGCGTTTACCACGCCCGTCCAGGGAAAGCTGCCAATATCAAGCAGGATCTGCAGAATTACATTAAAATGAACCCGGTGCTCAACGAAAATAAACCGATCAGCATCCGGGGACACCACATTCCACTAGGCAGAAAAAGAAAGAAGCTCAACAAAAATAGGGTGATCCTCATCGGAGATGCTGCCAACCTGGTTGACCCCTGGTTGGGGGAAGGAATATTTTACGCCATCGAAAGCGCCAGCATTGCTGCTGAGGTGATTACCGATTACTTCGAAAACGGTCCAAAAGACGTAAACGAATAAACAGATCGAGTTAACGATCAGATCGTGCGCCAATTCTCTTACGCCCGCATTATTGCCGGGTTGGTATACCGATTTCCGCATTTTTGCACCGCATTAATTCAGAGGAGCGATCTCCTACAGAATGCAGTCCTCAGCGTCGTGCGTGGGGATATAAATTTCCAACAACTGTTGATTGTGCTTATACGGGGACTACCGCGCGTCTTGCTCCAGGCACTGAGATAAAAACGATCCAAAATTCAGACCGATAGAAGAGAAATACTTCCCCCACATGCGAATATACTAAATAATCTTGCCGCCGTTAATCCATAAACATGGGCTGCGGGCAAGGTTTTTGGCGTATCATCTTACCAGGCTCGAGCGACCTGATCCATGCTGGTGTGATACTCGTAAGATATATCTCCTACTCGTAAAGTGATAAGAAAACCCGGGGTCAACACTTGCAGCACTCCATCAGTCACACCGCCCAGACTCGCATCTGACCATGTGACCGGCTCCACTTGCACGATCTCGATTGATCCTATTTCTTGACCCGTGTATTCGGCCAGGTCAGAAAGCACCATCTGGATGAGCTCTCTTGGATATGTCTCATCTTCGCGCGGGTAGGACAGCTGGGGCTCACTTTCTACCACAGGCAATCCCTCTGATCCTAATTTTTCTTCTTCTACTTCAACGACCTCTTCATCGGACCTGAAGACCTGCTCCATATTAGTATGATACAGGAAAATAGTTCCACCTGCTTCGAGGAAGATCCGGAATCCCGGAGTTGTTACCGGCAGGTTCCCTCCGCCAACCCCTCCAAGGCTGGAATCCGACCAGTACACCGGCTCGACTCGAAGAACACCAATATCATCCTCCCTTTTTCCCAACTCCTTCGCCAGGTCGGAAACCGCCATTTCCACCAGCTCTGCGGGATACGCGTCGTTCTCCCGCGGTTGGAAAGGCTCAGGTTTCCCCTTCTCTTCGGGCTGTTTAACCATGTTTGACCCAATTTCTACTACCTCTACGGCTTCATCATCGGACCTGAATACCTGCTCCATATTGGTGTGATACAGGTAATTCGTCCCTCCTGCTTTGAGGAATATCCGCAATCCAGGCGTTATCACCAGCAGGTTCCCTCCGGCAACTCCTCCCAGGCTAGAATCCGACCAGTACACCGGCTCAACCCGAAGAACCTCAATGTCCTCATTTCGCTGACCAGTTTGCTTCGCCAGATCGGAGACCGCCATGTTCACCAGCTCTGCGGGGTACGTGTCATCTTCCCGCGGTTTGAAAGTTTCAGCTTTCATTTTCTCTTTGGGCAGCTCAATCGCGTTTGACCCGCCTTCCTCCTGTGATTTGGATGGTTCCTCAGTGCGGAAATCTGGAACACCGGCACAGCCGCTCGCCAGAATCACCAAAATGACCAGGGTCAGAACACCCACAATTCTCCAGTTGAAATGATATACCTGGGTCACGATCATACTCCTTTTTTGGATCGTTTACACTTCTCTAGCATTTGGACGTAAGATCACTCAAAAAAGTTCCCGATATCTTTCTCTGACATCTATGTAAATGAGGCAACCCTAACCGGGTTGCCTCATTTTTGTATCGTTCGACCATCAGGATAGTGGGTGTTATTGCCAACCCATTACCATATCGAGCCAGTGGGAGTTGTCCGCGGAACGTTCAACACAACCAGTAGTACAAGTCCCCTCTGTACTCCAAATATTGGTGTCTCCAATGACGAAGACGTAGCCGTTTTTACCCGTTGTGGAAATCCGTGTCGAGGCTGCAATAGCGTACGTGGTAGCAACGCTATCTGGGGTGAATTCGATATTACCCTCACTGCTGGGGTTTCCCGCACTGTCGACTTCACCCACAACATTCACCGCCGAAGCAGTTGCATTGCTGGTCGTCCACGCCTCAGCGATCGTAGGATAATTGTAGATCATGTAGGTGCCCGCATACATGCCGGCTTCGCGCATGGTGCTGTTAACACGGTGAGAGCGAAAGTTGGTGATGATCGGCCAGGAATTAATTAAATCATACTGGCTTGGCTCAGAGACCGTTTTATTTGCACAGGCAATGGCAGCGCCGGCCGTCGTTAACATTGAGTTCAGTTCGGCGTTGTCATTGAAACCACCCCATTCGCACATGCCGATTAACTTGTTGCCTTTACCAGTCCTCAGCCAGCTTTTGACTCTATTCTGCTCTATTGATGAGTAAGCAACGTGCGGGTCCATCAAGATTATGATGTCATAGTTATTGAGGGAAGTAAAGCCGCCTACGTCTGAGGTGAAGTAGACTTTGTATCCCTTGGCTTCTAAATCCTCCTTAAAGCCTCTGATGGTTGACCACTTGAAGGTGTTGTTGTTGGAAACAGCGATGTTGCTGTGAGTGTTGTCGATCAGCACCTTCTTGCCCAGAGGCTTGCACTTCAGGAAGTTTTTGACATCCAGCCGACCCCAGCCATGTTTGTCATCCCAGCCTGGTGGGGCTTTGGGATCGACAGTCTTGTGCAGACAGCCGCGCGCTTCGATGGCAGTCGCAGCGGAATACTTGGAGAAGTATAGACCCATCGCTCCAGTGACCTGCGGTGTGGCCATTGACGTTCCACGCATCCACATATAGCCGCCGGAATTGTTCAATGAGTAGATCAATCTAGTATTTGGGACCGACCCACCTGAACCACCGGAAGCTGATACTTCAACGGTTTTATGCCTGGTGCTGTAGGAAGCCCAAATATCGTCTCTTCCGGTCGCGGCAACACTGATTGCTGATTGATAAGCGGCAGGGTACTTTATCAAATAGGCTCCATTGTCGTTGCCCGATGAAACCACGACCACCACACCCTGATTCCAGGCAAAATCTACTGCGCTCTTGAGAGTCAGCGGGTTGCTCTTCCAACCCAAGCTCATATTGATCACGCGCACGTTCTTAATCACGGCGTGAACAACGCCATTAGCAACCGCGAAGACCGGGCAAGAACCCGTCGAGGAGCACACTTTCAGCGAGATCACATTATTTTTTCCGGCAATGCCGGCGATGCCCACTGCGTTATTGAGTTTTGCCGCCGCGATTCCGGCAACATGGCTTCCATGGTTGTTGTCATCCTGAGGATTGTTGTCATTATTGTAATAATCATAATCCTTTGCTGTCAAAAGTTTTGAAGCGATGTCCGGATGGTCCATGTCGACACCGGTGTCCACGATGGCGATCTTTTTGCCCGGATCGCCTTTGCTCAGGTTCCATGCGTTGTATAGATTTTGAATCGTCCCGGCCAGCTGCCATTATTTAGCCCGGTGGGGGTCGTTAGGGGTGAAGTTCAACCTTTCTGGCGCTGTTGTGTCCACATTGGGAATGTCAATATACCCGATGTAGTTGGGTTCGGCAAACACTACCTCGCTCCGGGCGTTCAAGGCGTCGATGGCTTGCCCTGTCTTGGCGTTTAGATTATCTCCGCTCGGGAGCTTGATAAGGTGCAGATTTAGTGGATTTATGCTACCAACCACTTTTCCGTTCACCGATGCAGCCAGAGCCTGAACCTGGGCAGGATTCGCGTCTCCACTTGTTTGAACAATGATCTCACCTGGCACTGCATCAACATCGGCGTAGGTGGATATTTGAACATAATCATACGGTGCGACACCCAGGAGTGTACTCGCCAACAGGATGGCAATCAGTATTCTCACGATTTGGGTAAGACTAAAATTGTATTTCATGCTGATATTCTCCTTTTTATAAAACTAAATAGTTTGAGCGGATCTTGATAACCTCATGTCATCAGTCTTTTATGCCCAGTTAAACCTCCTTTCTTCAGTCGTGGTTCTTGTCTGCTGATGGTATTTTGGTATATGCATGGCAGTTTACTCAATCGACCGAACAGCTAGCGCCGTGCATTACACTCACTCATTGAGAATATCATTTTCATTTATATCTTAATCTAAATTTAATTCCGGCATCTTCTCCCTCTGGATTTGCCTTCAGCCAGAAAATTGAAACCTTTCGATAAACCATCCTCCTTAACAACAAAAGCCACCGACGTGTTATCAGCGGCTTATGTGATGATTAAAGTGTCGTCTGAGCCTCTATTAGGTCAGGTTTACCGCCCACAATGTTTGCAATGATGTGGTATGTAATTCCCCTTAATTAATTTTTTATATACCACATTAATGATCCAGAATTTTTAAAGATATTGTTGAAAAACAAAGTTTTTAAATGAGAGTTCGATCGCGTCCCGATCTTATTATCGCAACCTGCGTGCAGAGGTCACACCAGCGATGACCCCTTTCTTGTGGATAATCGATCTTGGGAATATGGATGTCTTCGCGAGTTAAGCTCACCACCAAGTCCTTTGTATCGCATCGATGGCCTCCAAAAGTTTTAAAAATTTAACACCCGCAATACGAATTCTTGCAATTACTCTCCTAACATGGTATATTGTATTGCACTACCATTAATTTTTTCATTCAAACCCATTTTTCTGAAAGGAGGTGTTATTGCAGGCAATCCTAATATTGCGTACACTATGAGTTAGTATCTGCTAATCATTTCAGCCTAGAGGATACTACACCCCACTCCCCGGATACAACTTGAGAAAATAACTCTGATGTGGAGTTTCACCATGATTGCAAACTATCGTAACATCAATTGATCTACGGTATCAGGGGAAATGCTGAAGCAACCAAATTCAACATGGATAATTTATTAATTCAACTGACATTTCGAGGAGAAATAACATGCGATACATACCTGTAAAACGCTTTAGTTTGGCAGCTCTGATCATGGTATTAGCTGTTGTGTTAAGCGCAGCCGCACCTCAAGGAGCATTGCTGGACGGTCCCAAAACACCGGTCAGCGTCAAACTCGACGTTTCGTCCAACGGAGGCCTGGGCGGAACCATAGAGGCAAAATGCGTGGTCTCTTCGGCGGTTGCCCTTACTGATGTCAAAGTGAGTATAAAAGGCACCCTAGGAACCACACCTCAGACGACAAACAAATGGGTGGTCAACTTCGCTGAAAATGAAACCAAGACCTTCACAACCACCTTCAATTTAACGAAGAAAGGGAACAAGGAAATTACCTGCAGGGCGATTGAAGTCAATAAAAACGCCCCAAGGTGGGGAGATATGGGCAGCGTCTACTTCAGAGTTGAGGATGCTGCGACGCAGGCGGGCTGGAGCAATGTACCAGTGACAACACGTATGAAACTGCTGCCAGCGGAAATGGCTGCCCAAGTCGAGGCATCCGACATCCAAGCCTCGGGAGCGGCCACCGGTGATGGACCCGAGGAATTAAATGAACCGATAGAAGAGGGACCCGGAGCAACAAAATGCTACTACGGTCGCTTTTACTTCTACGACCGGGGCACTTATAAACCACCAGCCAGCCACACCACCTCCGCCTCCAGAAATAAATTCACCTTGAAACCAATCCCTTACGCTACGGTATGGCTGTACAATGCTTCCAACAACGCCTATCTCGGGTCCTCCTTAACCGACGATAACGGCTACTTCTATGAATGCGTCACCGGGGTGTCAAGCCTAAAAGTTAAGGTGGCAACCATCAGCAATTGGAGAGTAGTAAGCAGCAATGGGTCTACAACCACCAGCAATGTCTTTAAGGCTTCAACAGGCAGCATCAGCGGTTCGAGCTCCAATATTGGGAATTGGTTCATTAATAAAACCTCAAGCAACCTGCTGGCCTGGTGGACCTATGTCGACCTGGTCCGTGGTACTTACTACTTCTTCGACCCCGCTCGGGGCTACAGTGGCTACGGACCCGCCGATCCCGGTGCGCCCAGCGCCGGATATACCGTCGGTCCATTTTATGGCAGTAAACGTGTAAGAGTGCAGTGGACATCCAGCAGCACCCATGGAACCCACTACCACCGGACAGGTTCTGATGAGAATGAGATCCACCTGTATGCCAACGACCCACGCTCGCCTGATGCGCTCCTGCACGAGCAAGGACATCACCTCATGGATCATATGTATAATGAGACCTTTTGGCCCTCCGGCTACGGTGGCTGCCCCAGCCCCCACTACTACAACGGTGTTTCCAACCGGGACTGCGCCTGGTCTGAAGGATGGGCGAACGCGGTGGCCCTCATCGTCAAAGACGACAAAACTTACCGCTGGGCAAGCGGGTCAAAGGTGAACAACGAGACCCGCAGCGGATTCGCAAGCGGAGATGAGGTCGAAGGCAACGTGGCGGCCACCTTCTGGGACTGGATCGACAAGAAAAACGATGGCTCAGGTTCCAATAAGGACTACGTCCAATACAAGATTGACCGTTTCCTGCAAACGGTTAATTTAGATAACAGCAACACCTTTGCCCACTACTTTGCGGATTGGAAGAGCTACGGGGATTGGTGCCAACCGGTCAAGCGGGCTTTGAAGCACAACATCAACACAAGCCGTTCACAGTACAGTTGCCCATAGCCCAGTTGTAAAGCCCAACAGCAACACCGGCGCCTTTGAAGCGCCGGTGTTGTTTATTTAGCAACTTATATTAAGGGCAGACGCAAGCTGTGGTTTGCGAACTAAGATCTATCGGCATTAAATCTCACTCTATCGTCACAAAGACATCCATGCGGTCTCCCCAGACGGTGCCGTCTCCAAGATCGTAGAAGGCACTTCCTGCCAGGTTGAATGTCCCGCTCTTGGTAAATTGAATAACCACGCTGAATGCAACCGGGTCGTTGGGAGATAAACTCAACTCCCAAGATAATTCCCCCGAAAGAAGGTCCACCCCATCCGGCAGTTCGAGGTAGGCCGTGGTATTCGGCGCATCCTCGACCGAGCATACGGTGAAGGTCACCTCAACAGGCGCATCAGCGGTTAGATCCTGGGGCACATCCAAGGTCACACTTATTGGGAGAGCCGGTTCGCTTGAGGGGGGCGGGCAAGTGGTCCGTTTCCGGTCATCTTCCTCAGGACAATCATCTCTCGACTCATCCGGGCATTCAGTTTCTAATTTAACTTCAGCGTCATCCCCCTCACCGCTCTCTTCACCCGAAGGGTGCAACTTATCCTCAACTTCCCCTTGCTCCCAGCCAAAGGTTGATTCTGTATCTCCGATGGTAAGAAATATCTCGGTCGAGTCTCCCCAGACCGTACCTCCCCCTATATCTTTCAGCGCATACGCTTCGACAAGAAACTGCCCGGTCTCCTCAAAACGAATCTCCGACTTAAGGGTTGCAGATTTACCAGGCGAGAGGTCCACCTGCCAGTCAGTCTGTCCTAAGACCAGCACAGCGCCCTCCGGCAGTCTCAGAACCACTGAAGTATCAGGGGCATCTTCCACGCTGTTGATATTAAGCGTGATCTCCACTGTCTCGCCCAGCGCTGGCGCAGCAGGCATAGAAAGAGACATCCTGATCGGCGTGCTGGATGTCCCCTCAACGGTCAGCCCCTCGCCAGTTTCCCCTTCCCCCGATGCGGGTAGAGGCGTCGTATCTAGATCTTCTGCCGGTAGTTCAGCGCAGGCAGCGATCAAAAGGGCAATTACTGCCAAATAGAAAATGAATTTGATGCTCATAATTATCCTCCTATGGAATTAAGGTAATTTCACCTACCACAAAGACGCATGAAGAGATGATTTTGTTCCCAAAATCCCCATTCCTTTTGGAATGCTGCTTCTCAATTCTACCATGTATAAGACCACGTCCACATCCGCAAACTGGTTGAACAGAGCGGACATGAGAGTGAATAATCCATAGCCGGAAACACTACCGGACAGGCTATGCGTGAATTTAGAGCCGACCGCGTTTTTATGGGTTGGGTGAGCTCCGTCCTCGTTACCCCAGTGACGGGAACTCATCTGGTAATCGCTGACAAAGCAACATCCACCGGATATGTTGAAGAGCTCCGCGAAATAGGAGTTGAAGTCCAGCAAGTATAATCAACCGCATTGTGATTGACAGATTAGGTAACGAAAAGAGACACGATCCCATCTAATACAACTTCGTTAGAACACATTAGGAAAAGATATCTCGTTCCAGATTATAATTGTCTGGGAATATAAGCGACTCTTCTTGGAAATCATCTCTGAGAATATATTGATTTGAAAGGATGATTTGGTTACAATTCATTTATAGTATTGACCGTTATCCGACAACCATAAAATTGGACATTAAAAAAAGTTTTCTCGTATTAGAAAGAAAGGGAGTACTTAAATCATGAAATGGCTAAAATTTTTGGCTTTTTTATTTTTTTTCTGTGCAATAATAATTGGATATGACATAAATCTAGAACAGCAATCAGGTTATGCGCATAAAAATGTGGTTTCTCTCGTAGATCGCAAATATACTACATTCTTACCGATTGTGGCTTCCAATAATATTAATCGTATTCAATTTAAGGATATTACGGAGAGTTCAGGTATCTTGTATAGCAGTGAAGGCTGGGGGGCATATTGGGGTGACTACAACAATGATGGTTATCCAGATTTGTGGGTTACACATCACCTCAAAATGCCCAGCTTATATCTTAATTTGGGAGACGGATCCTTCATTGATATTGCCGACAAATTCTGGACGGATCCTGAGAACCCTGATACTCACGGGGCAATTTGGGCGGATTTTGACAATGATGGTGATCAAGACCTTTTCCAGACAGTTGGTGGAGGAAAAGGGGTTGGCGAGGGAGCCAACATGCTGTTTGTTAATACTGGTTCAGATTTTAAAGAGCGAGCACAGGATTACAAAATTGATTTGCCACTAGGTAGGGGAAGATCGGGGCTCTTCTATGATTGGGATAACGATGGGAGATTAGATCTCTTGATTAATAATATCAAGAGAAGTGACGGGCAAGCACCGCCAGTGTTATTCAGGCAAAACGATGATCAATTCGAAGACGTCAATCATCTGGCATTCGGAGATGACCAATTAATTAAATCTTATTATGCACAGTTATCAGATCTAACTGGGGATAATGTAGCTGACTTTGTGATTCATATTCATACAAAAAATATTATTGTTGCTAAAACGCCCTCGATGCAGATTTTTGATGGCAAGACTGTGCCATATGAAAGTATTGTAGAAAGTTTAGAATTTCCTACTATTCCAATGGTAACTGATTATGCAATCTCTGATTTTAATGGGGATTTGCGATCAGATATATTGGTTGTGACGGGAAGCACTGTGGACTCAGCGGTCAGTCAAGTAGATCCAAACCATTTAGAAGCTTATTTAAAGAAGCCAGAGAATGAAATTGGATTCGAATTTAATTCGATAGGAGATCTAAATGTCAAGATTTTTAATTCTGACGTGGAGAAAACCAGTGTCTACATCGGGGAGAATGGCGTGCATCCGGAAGAAATTCCATTAGACCTTAAAATTGATGACCCACAAGTTTGGGGAATCAAACCGCATGATCCTGCTCAAGATGCTGGTATCTATATTGGTTATGATACAACTAATAACACTTGGACTTTTTTAAACGCAGCCTTTCGTAGTACCAGAATCGTTGTTAGTGCATCGCAACCGATCTCCGATATTAAACGCATCGGATTCGATCCATACGTCCCATCGAACAAAAAATTTTTATTGATCAATAATGGAAGTACTTTCGTAGATGCCTCCGCTGGATCTGGACTGGAAAAATTGAATTCATGTTGGTCTGTAACATCAGGAGATTTCGACAATGACATGGATATTGACATCTACCTGGTGTGTTCCGGCCCTGCTGGAAACCTTCCGAATGTTTTATATTCGAATCGAGGTGATGGCACCTTTTTCGAAGTATCTCATGGTGGTGGTGCAACAGGCAGCGAACTTGGACGAGGCGATTCGGTTTCGATGGCAGATTTTGATAAAGATGGTTTTTTGGATTTGTTTATAACCAATGGAGGGATTTATCTTCGTGACGATTCGGAAGGTGCCGGACCTGATCAGCTCTTTCACAATATTGGTCGCGGAAATCACTGGTTAATGATCGATCTCTTAGGAACGGCTAGTAATCGTGATGGAATTGGTGCGCGTGTCGTTTTATTGGCTGACGAAATAAGCCAAGTGAGACAACAAGGGGGAGGTATTCACCGAGCAGCACAAGACTTTTCCCAACTTCACTTTGGATTGGCTGCCTCAAATCTTGTGAAAAGAATCACCGTTTATTGGCCGAGTGGAATAGAACAGATATTATGTGACATCCCTGTAAATCAGGTTTTACAAATTGTAGAGGAAGATCGGCAGGATAATTGCGAATAACCAATCAAACTTACCAACTTAGATTCAATTATTAAACACAATAAATAATTAACGAATATCTCACTTGGTAATGATGACGAAGTCACGACCCCTCGGGAATAACGGCTAACAAACCATTCATGTTCTCAATCGAGATTGTATTTCCCAAACAATTGATCGCCGCCTGTATGGTGAATTCACTTTGAAGTCTCTAATTCGTTCCTGGCTGGACCAATTTTTTACCCTGAAACCGAATCCCATTATCCACCCGCAGATAAGAGCATCATTCCGCCGGAATTTTCTCGCAAATGCCGCTGATGTGAGCACATGGCTGTTTGGTGATAGTTTCGTAT
>SDBT01014921.1_pt1 | contig 12360 bp, 11 predicted proteins | sample 2277101 | NCBI WGS metagenome assembly SDBT01 (sample SAMN10404973, study PRJNA504765) | marine sediment metagenome | isolation source: marine sediment core GS10_PC15, 103 cmbsf | place: Arctic Ocean: Southern Knipovich Ridge | collected 2010
CGTCATAAAAAGCTCGCGCAAGTACTTACTCATCATAGACGCCAGGGCGGCGGGAAGGTGGCGATTCTCGCAGCCGACGACAAAATGAATCTCCGCTTCCTTCTCCGTGTCGCTCAGACGGTAGGCGCTCAGGGCGTCGGTCTCTTCCAGGACTTTGAAGCGGCAATTCTCGAACACCCGCTGAAGGTTCGGCAGGTAGTACGTCCGTCCGCCCTGGCGGTCGACGTAGATACGGGCGGTCTGACCGGGCGGAAGCTCTCGCCACAGCCGCGCCAGCAGACGCGCCGTCACGTCGAAAAGGAGCTGCGACTTATTGCTAAGCCCGACAAGGCGGTTCAGCTCTCCGGCGAAGACAAGCTGGCTGTGGGCAGCGTGGAAGGAGACACCCGCCGCAGCCATGCGGGCCCGCAAGGCGTTGGCTTGCAAGGTGATGCTGGTCGCCTTCGCCACCGTCGGCAGAGCAATCCTCTCCAGATCGTACCAGGTACACCCCCGCGCGCGGGGCACGGCGTCGGCGGCGACGGCCGAGAGCAGCTCCACAAGAGACCCCGGCGCCTGCCCTGAGGCGGCGAGCATCACCAGAACGCCCTTCTCCAGTTCAGCCAATCCCTTGCTGCCCCTCAGACCGTTGTAAAGCTCCTTGCTGTCGGCGATGGCTATCGTGGCGCGCCGCTTGGAGACCTTGCGCGAAACGGCCCCGGCCAGGAGCTGCCACATGGACAGGTCCATCAGCTCATCGGGCAGAGAGAAAACTGTCGCCGAGACGACCAGCGGGCCCAGCACCGGTCCGAAGCCTGCCTCGTCTATCCCTGCGATAATGGCCAACGGCATGTTCCCTATGCGCGGTTGCGGGTTTCGTCATCGCCTTTGGAGAGACGGATTATAGGGCCGGGGCGCCCGTCGGCCTAGGCTGATATCCGAGCGGCCCAGCCGGTAAGGCCGGCTGCGGGCAGGGCCGGGGCGGACAGGCCCGGACAAAGCTCGCGGGCCCGGGGCGCTTTGATGGTGACAGAGGGCCTGTGTTTGTATATAGACTGCAGTGATGGACGCCCCGGATGGAGCGGGCGAGAGAGAATCCAGCAGCGATTCGGAGATTCACCCATGCGTTACGCCGTGATCATGGCGGGGGGTTCGGGAAAGAGGCTTTGGCCCATGAGCCGGATGCGCCGGCCGAAGCAGCTCCTGCGGTTGGTCGAGGGCAAGAGCCTCCTTGAGCTGGCGGTCGAGCGGCTCTCGGGGATCTTTGAGCATCAGAATGTGTGGGTCATCACCAACCGGGAATACGCCGATCAGGTCGCCGAGGCCTTGCCCATGTTGCCCAGCGAGAACATCGTCGGCGAGCCGGAGGGGCGAGATACAGCCAACGCGGTCGCTCTGGCCACGGAGCTGTTGGCCGCCAGGGACCCGGAGGGAACCATGGCGGTTTTTACCGCCGACCACGTGATTCGCCCGGTCGATCGCTTTGCCCAAGCCGTCAACACGGCCTGCCAGGCCGTTGAGAGCCGGCCCGATTCCCTGGTCACTTTCGGCATCCCCCCCACCTGGCCGCATACCGGCCTGGGGTATATCCATTGCGGCGAGACCGTCCTGGACGGCGTCCACAAGGTCTGTGGCTTTAAGGAAAAGCCCGACCGCCATCTAGCCCGCCAATACGTCGAGAGCGGGGAGCACTATTGGAACAGCGGGATGTTCGTCTGGAAGATCGCGACGATCCGCCAGGCGCTGAAGGACTACCTGCCCGCCTCGGCCAGCAGTCTCGAGCCGATCGGGCAGGCCGTCAAGGAAGGCGTCGACTACACAAAGCTCCTGGACGCTATCTACCCGAGCCTCGAGAAGATCAGCATCGATTTCGCGGTGATGGAGAAGGCGCCGAAGGTGCTGATGGTCGAACTGGACTGCCGCTGGCTGGACGTGGGCGCCTGGCCGGCGCTGGAGAATGTTGTCGAGCCGGATGAGTCCGGCAATACGATCATCGCCAAGAACGTAGCCGTGCTGGACAGCGGGCGGAACATCATCGTCACCGAAGATGACCACCTGATCGCCCTGCTGGGCATGGACGATTGCGTCGTTGTGCATTCAGAAGACGCGACGCTGGTCTGCAGCAAGTCCGACTCGCAACGCCTCAAGGAGCTGGTCGAGCTGCTGGAGAAGAAGTTTGCCCGGCGGTTCCTCTAGGAGCCCGGGCATATGGCCAGATGGCTGGGACTCGATCACGGCACGAGGCGCATCGGCCTGGCCGTCGGGGAGATGACAACGGGGATCGCCACACCGTTGGCGGTCATTCCGGCTGAGCCCCTGGATGAGGTCATCAGGCGGGTTCTGGACCTGGCCGAGCAATACGGAGCGGCCGGGATCGTCGTCGGGTGGCCTTTGAATATGGACGATACGGAGGGAGACCAGGCCAGATTGGCGCGCCGGATGGCCCGGGACATCGCCGATGCGACCCATCTTGTGGTTCGGATATGGGATGAGCGGCTCAGCAGCTTTGCCGCCGACCAGGCCCTTGCCGGCCACCTGACGCGAAAGCAGAAGAAGGCCCGACAGGATGCGGTGGCAGCCGCCAGCATGTTGGAAGATTTCCTAGCCTGCGACGGGCCCAGTAAGGCGCTATCCCCTGAAGAATCCCCATAACAGTTAGAAGAACTTCTGCAGCGGGCGGTCAGAGCTTGCCTTCGTCTTCCTCTTCCTCGGCCCGCGTTGCGTTTCCTTCATCCTCTTCCTCGTCTTCAGAGAGGGTCTCCGCGACGAGGTTTTCCAAGGCGGTAATCGGGTCCAGGTCCTGCCCGGCCTTGGCGGCCAGTGAGACGCTCGTATCCGCCATCGTGACTTTTTCCGAGGTCTCTTCCTGTGGCAGTTCCGCCTTGGACGGTTTGACGTCTTCCGGGATCCCGTTGATCTGCACGGTGAAGATAACCGGCCCGACGATTATTCTATCCCCAGGCCCGAGCTGGGCTTCCGTTACCTTTTGGTTGTTGACGAACGTGCCGTTGGAGGAGGAAACATCTCTGATGTTCAGTGTGTCGCCGTCGGAGATGAGCTGACAGTGCTTGCGGGAGATCGTCAGCAGCGGGACGCGCAGGTCGCATTCCCGCCCTCGTCCGATCGTTGTCAGGCGATTGAGGATCGGGAAATCCTTGCGGGTTCCGTCCCGCGCGAACATGACGAGGTTAACGTCCATAAGCGTTCTCAGGCACTTCTGCCGCGTGCTGGTTGGCGTCCGCCCTCTGGTATAATCATTTTATGAATTACCGAGGGCGCTGCAAGCAAATTCCCCGCGATGAGCAGGCCGCCAGAGCGGCTGCCCTTTACGTGCACGTTCCCTTCTGCCGCCGAAAATGCGGCTACTGCGATTTCTACTCCCTCCCCTTCGACCGGGACCTGGCCAAGGGCTATCTCCAAGCCGCGGGCCTTGAGTTGACCCGCCAAGCAGGAGACCTGCGGCGTCCGCTGGAAAGCGTCTTTTTCGGTGGCGGGACACCCACGTCCCTGCCGCCGGAGCTGTTGGCGTCCCTGCTGTCGACGGCGGCCGAGTGGCTCGATGAGAAAACAGAGTTCACCGTCGAGGCCAACCCCACGGGCTTGGATGGAGATGTGGCCGCGATCCTGTCCGCAGCCGGGGTCAACCGGGTCAGTGTGGGCGCGCAATCGTTTGACGAAACAGAACTTCAGGCCTTGGGTAGGTCGCACGGCCCAGGGGACATTGGTTCGGCGATGGAGCAACTCCGCAAGGCCGGCATCTTGAACTTGTCCCTGGACCTGATTTACGGCATTCCGGGTCAGACGCTGGAATCCTGGCGCGATTCTTTGTCCAAGGCCCTGCAGTTGCCGATCCGTCATCTCAGTTGCTATGCACTGAGTTTCGAGCGCGGCACGAGGCTGTGGCGAGAACGTCAGGCCGGGCAGGTCGAGCCAATGCCTGACGAAGTCCAGGCAAGCTGCTACAAGGCGGCCGTAGAGGCCGCGGGGGGCGCCGGTCTGGAGCATTATGAAATATCAAATTTCGCCCGCGATGGCTGTCGTTGTGCCCATAATCTGACCTACTGGCGGAATCGGCCCTATTTGGGCATCGGCCCCGGGGCTGTGAGCTATTCGGCCGGCGTCCGCCGGGGGAATGCTCCGGACGTGCGGAGCTACGTGCGGGCCTTGCGTTCGGGGTCGGCGGCGCCGTGTAACAGCGAGCGCCTGGGCGCCAGAGAGGCCCTGGCCGAGACATTAATGCTCGGACTTCGGCTGATCGAAGGGGTTGACCGGTCGGCGGTGAGGGATCGTTTCGCCCAGGACCCTCTGGAGGCTTTTCCCATAAGCGTCCAGCGATATGCCCAGATGGGCGCGTTGGTTATCACGCCTTCCCACATCCGAATCGCCCGATCGAAGCTCTTTGTCGCCGACACGATCCTGGCGGACATCCTGGCTGAAGCCCGGAATTTTTCTCCCTAAGCTGGGCAATACTTAACGTTCGCGCCTGGTGGTCCGATAGCAAACCCAGAGACCCACGACTCGCTCCTGGTTTGCTCAATCGCCAACCATAACGTACGCTATATTTGGAAAATTGCGTACATCGCGGAAAAGGGCAAGCCAGTCGCGAGGCTGGGACGCAAAGCGCTGAGTCCCACGAGGATGGTCGCGTTGCCCGCGAGGTGCGGTCGCCACGCCTCTTAGTTAGACCCATTCGCGGGGCGGGACCTCCCTCAGCGCTGATGTGGAAATGGAGCGTGTTGCCATGGCGCTGAAGATCGTAAGAGGCAAGAACCTGCCGATCGGCGTGGACCTGGGCTCGACCAGGGTAAAGGTCGCTCAGCTTCGCGTGGCGGCGGAAAACCTGGAGCTGGTTGCCGCTTCGGCTGTCGACATCCCACCGGCGCGGCGGAAGGACTTGAAGAGTCGCCTGGACTTCATCGCTCAGTCCATCAGGGCGATGATGGGACGGGACACCTTCAAGGGGCGAGAGGCCATTCTCTCACTGCCGGCCCAAGCCACCTTCCTCCACCACGTCAAGATGCCCCAAGTCCCCGAGGAGCATATGGACAACGCCCTTCGGATGGAACTGCAAGGCAAGACCCCCTACGCCGTCGAGGACGCGACCATCCGCTATGTGATCGCCGGGGAACTGCCCGGCGAGGAGGAGAAAAAGGTGGAGGTCATCGTCGCGGCCGTGCCCAGCAAGCTGCTCAATGCCTATTTGAGCATGTCTCGGCGAGCCGGCCTCGACGTGGTGGGTGTGAACATCGAGCCGTGCGCCATTGTCGAATGTTTTGCCCGCCTGTTTCGCCGGACCAGCGACGTCGGACGAAGCACCCTCTTCGTCGATATCGGCGCCAACACCACGCAGGTGGTTCTGGCGATGGGCAGCAAGCTGGTCTTCGCGCGGAACCTCAAGATCGGCGGAGAGACGCTGGAACAGCAGCTTGCCGAAGCCAAAGGCGTTCCTCTGGCCGAAGCTGTCGTGCTTCATCAAGACCTGACGGCCGGCAAGCTCACCGAGGCCGAGCAGACCGAGTTGTACCGATTCTTCGGCGGCGGTTTGGATGGGCTGGCCGACGAGATCAACCAGTGCCTGCGCTACTATGAGTCCGTCTTCAGGAACCAGAGCATCGAGAGGGCAATCTTCGTGGGGGGGCTGGCGTATGACAAACGACTTTGCCAATTGCTGGCCCAGCGGCTGAACCTGCCGGCGCAGGTGGGCGATCCGTTCCTGCGGATCAAGAAGGTCGAAGGCTCGCAGAGCAAGGTTGACATTGATTGCCGAGAACCCCAGCCGGCCTGGGCCGTGGCCGTCGGGCTAAGCCTCGGGGCAACCCAGGCTGCGTGAGGTGCCATAATGAGCATGATCAATCTACTTCCGAAAGACTACATCAAACGCCGTCAGCAGCGTCGGGCGAACGTCCTGTGCCTGATACTTTTCGCCCTGGTGATGGCGGGTGTTCTCGGGGCGGGCGCCGTCTCGGAGCGTTCAATCCGACACACGGAGGAGGTGGCCGACCGGGTCAACACCGCCTATGCCCAAGCCACGCGAATGATCGAGCAGCTCAACGAACTGGAGGCGAGAAAGCAGGGCATGCTTCGCAAGGCGGCGATGACCGCCAAGCTGCTGGAACGCGCCCCCCGCAGCACGTTGCTGGCGATCGTCACCAATGCCCTGCCCCGGAACGCCTCGATGACCAAGTTCAACCTTTTCCAGGTTTACAAGGTCACCAAGCCTCCCGCCGTCCCCAGAGCGAACTCAGGGGCGAAGACCAAATTCCAGAAAGTCGCCGCAGAGCAGGCCGCCCAAACCACGACCATCCTCAGGATGGAAGTGGTCGGCCTGGCGGGTACCGACGTGGACGTCGCCTCATTCATCGCCAAGCTCGCGCGTTGCCCGATTATCGGATCGGTGGATCTGGCCTACAGCCAGCAAAAGGTAGTTGATGAAATACACGTCAGGGAATTCAAGGTCTCGATGCAGCTGAAACCCGACGTGGACGTTATCGACTACGTCTCGGAGATGGGTTACGCCTCTTCGGAAAGCCCCAAACCGGTTGACAAGCCCGCTGAAGATGGAGTCAGGCTATGAAGCTCGGACTGCGAGAAATCCTGTTCGTCGTTCTGCTGATGTGCATCCCCCTGGGCGCATGGACCATGGTGTTCCGCCCGCGGAATGCCCGAAACGAAGAGTTGATGCGTCAGATCGAAAGCAAACAGGAGAAGCTCAGGGAGCTGAACCAGGCCACCGGCACGATCGGCGACCTGAAGTCCGAGATCGCCGCCCTGGAAGAGGCCATCGGGTTCTTCCAGTCGAAGTTGCCCAGCGAGAAGGAAATCGACAAGGTGCTTCAGGAAGTCTGGAAGACGGCCGAAGAGAACCACCTGGTGACCAAGAGCATCCGCACGCTGGACTCGGAGAACAAGTCGGTCTTCACCTCCAGCGGAGGACCTCGCGAGCAACCGATCACCATGCAGTTGGACGGCAATTTCATGGGCTTCTTTTCCTTCCTTCAGGCCCTGGAGAGCCAGTCCCGGATCATGCGCATCAGCGAGATGGAACTGCAAAAGCCCCCGCGCGGACGGGAAGGGCACATACAGGCCAAATTCCAGATGTCGATCTTCTTTGAGAGCAACAGCTAGGACCCGCCATGATCAATGAAGAACTCAACACGGAGAACCCCTTCGCCCAGCCGCTCGAAGGCATCGGCGATGACCTGTCCAGACCGGACCTGACCCAGACGCCATCAGCGGCGGGCAAACTCCGCCAGTTGGGCGGGGGGAACTTGGTGCTGGTAGGGCTGTTCATAGCCGGCATCCTGTGCGTCTACTTCCTGAGCATTCGGAAAGGCCCGTCGGAGGCCTCGGCCGAGCAACTGAACGCCGAGGCGAAGGTGGACGTCGCCCTGCATCATATCCGGGAGGAAGCGGGAGACCGGGCCGGGCGACCGAGTGAGGCGATGGCGGTCGTCAAGACCTTTTACCACGAGACCGGAGCCCGGCAGATTCCAGTTTCCAAGCTCAACGGCAATCCCTTTGTCTTTAAGCCGCCGGGGCACGAGGATTCCGCTGCAACGGATACGCGGGAATCCGGCTCCTCGGGGCTAGACAGCCCTGCTTACGTGCAGAGCCTTGGGGCGGTTGACCGGCTGCGACTGCAGTCGATCCTCAAAGGACCCAACGGGGCCATTGCCATGATCTCGAACAACCTCCTGACGGTTGGGCAGACGATTGAAGGTTGGAAAGTCGTGAAGATCCACCCGCGAGAGGTGATCCTCTCCGGCAACGGTCGGCAATATGTCCTGAAGATGCAGCAGTGACCGTATCTTGGAGGTTTCGTTCCCGGAGGAACAGACTGACGTGACCGGAGCAGAGGGAAATCTGGCTCAGGACCTGGAGGAAGCCTCCTCGCAGGCGGCCGCAACGGACCAGGCGACGGAGTTCGCCGAACTGTGGCGTCCCGAGGAAGCCCCGCGCTCCCAGCAGGGCCCTCAGCGTGTGCTGCTGGAGAAGGGGCAGATCACGCCTCAGCAGCTTGAGGCGGCGATCGGCGCCCAGCAGAAGGACCCTTCCCTCAGCGTGTTGGAAACGCTCGTCCGCTCGGGGGCCTGCGACGAGATCGTCGCTCTTCAAGCGGTGGCCGAATACTTCAGGCTTCCCTTCGCCCGACTGAACGCCTCACAGGTCGATCCGGAGGTCGTCTCGGCCCTGCCGATAAACTACCTCAGGGAAAAACAGGTCATACCCATCAGCCGTGACGGAGAGGCCTTTGTCGTCGGCATGGCCGACCCGGCGGATATCTTCCTGATCGACGATATCAAGCGGCGATTGAAAGCGCCCGTGAAGTTGACGGTTGTTCCGTGTGAGGAGATCGCCAAGGCCATCGAGGAACTCTCGACCGGGCCTGGCCAGCAGGTGGACGAGATCATCAAGGGCATTTCCGAGGACACGGTGGAAGTCGTCGACAGCCGGGACGATGAGGTCGCCGACCTGGAGAAAATAGCCGGGGAAAGCCCGGTGATTCGCTATGTGAACTTTGTAATCGCCACGGCCGTCAAGGAAAACGCCAGCGACATCCACATTGAACCCGGCGAAAAGCGACTGCGAATACGGTATCGCATCGACGGTATCCTCTTCGAGCAGCAGGCGCCCCCCATGCAGATGCATGCAGCCATTATCTCGCGACTCAAGATCATGGCCACTCTGGATATCGCCGAGAGGCGTCTTCCCCAGGACGGGCGCATCCGTGCGACGGTTCACGGCAGGACCGTCGACTTGCGCGTCAGCACGCTGCCGGTCGTCCACGGGGAAAAGTGCGTCATCCGCATCCTGGACAATCGGTCCATTCTGGTCGGCCTGTCGGAACTCGGCATGATGGACGAGACGATGGAAAGCTTTCGGAAGGCGATTCTCCAGCCCCACGGGATCGTGCTGGTCACCGGACCGACGGGAAGCGGTAAGTCCACGACGCTCTACTCGGCCCTGCAGATCATGGACCGGGACAAGTTCAACGTCTCCACGGTCGAGGACCCCGTGGAATACGAGCTGGACTCGATCAACCAGGTCAACGTTCACGACCGCATCGGCATGAGCTTTTCGGCGGCCTTGAGAAGCCTGCTTCGACAGGACCCGGACATCATCATGCTGGGCGAGATTCGAGATGAGGAAACGGCCCGCATCGCCGTCCAGGCGTCTTTGACGGGGCACCTGGTCCTCTCCACGCTCCACACCAATGACGCGCCCTCGAGCATCACGCGCCTGATCAACATCGGCGTCGAGCCGTACCTCATCAGCGCCGCGCTGAACGCCGTGCTCGCCCAACGCCTGGTCCGGAAGGTCTGCGAGAACTGTAAGACGCCCGTGACAAGCGTTCGGGAGACGGCCCTGGCCTACCTGAACAAGTACGGCGGAGAGGTCGACCAGCTCTACCAGGGTGCCGGCTGCGAGAAGTGCCGCCAGACCGGCTACAAAGGCCGGCTGGGTATCTTCGAATTCCTCGATCTCAACGACGAACTGCGCGACATGGTGACGCGAAATCCGTCCCTGAGCGATCTGCGACGATTCGCCCAGGAGGCAAGCATGGGATCGCTGAGGGAAGACGGCCTGAAGAAGGTGGCGGTCGGGATGACCACCATCGAAGAACTCATGCGCGTCACGGAGACCTAGAGAAGGAACTGCTATCGTGCAACTACTGGAAGAACTGCTGACCCAGGCCCTCAGTGACGGGGCCAGCGACGTGCACATCGTGCCGGGGATGCCCCCGCTGTTTCGTCTGCACACGGTGCTGGCGCCGCTGGAGAACTATCCTGCGATCACGCCGGAGCAGACCGCCAGCGCCGTCAGGGACATGATCGGCGAGAAGCGCTTCCAGCAGTTGGAGGACCAGCGGGACGTCGACTTCTCCACGCAGATCGGCACGCTGGGACGCTATCGTGTCAATGCCCACTATCAGCGCGGCGTGATCGCCATCGCCTTTAGGGCGATTCCGCATAAGGTGCCTCCCCTGAGCGAGCTGAACCTGCCGCCGACCATCGAGTCATTCGTCGATCTACCCCGCGGGCTGATCCTGGTCACCGGGCAAACCGGCTCGGGCAAGAGCACAACGCTAGCCTCGATGATCGACGCGATGAATCAGCGCCACCGGGACCACATCATCACGCTGGAAGACCCGATCGAGTATGAGCTTCGAAGCAACAAGTGCGTCATCGAGCAGCGCGAGCTGGGCAGCGATGTGCCGACCTTCGCCAGCGGACTTAAGCACGCCCTGCGGCAGGACCCGGATATTATTCTCGTAGGCGAGATGCGCGACCTGGAGACGACCTCCGCGGCCATTACCGCCGCCGAGACCGGCCACCTGGTCCTCTCGACCCTGCACACGCAGAACGCCTCGCAGACCATCGAGCGTATTATCGATATCTACCCCGCCGAGCAGCAGAACCAGATTCGCTCCATGCTATCCAACACCCTCCAGGCTGTGGTCTCGATGGTCCTCTTCAAGCGGACCGATCTCCCGGGCATGATACCCGCCTGCGAGGTGATGCTCTGCACGCCAGCGGTAAGAAGCTGCGTCCGTGAAAACCGAATTCACGAGATTCCGAATATCATAGAAACCAGCCGGGCAGTGGGAATGTGCACCTTGGACGATTCGATCAAGGGCCTTTATCTCAACGGCAAGATCAGCCGGGAGCAGGCCATCTCCCAGGCGGCCAGGCCGGATGCACTTACCCGAGCCCTCAGCGCGTGACCAGGATAATCCATGCCTCATTACAAATATGAAATGCAGGATACGAAGGGTCTGATCACCACGGGTATGGTGGAGGCGGCCTCGTTGCTTGAGGCCTCCAATCTCCTGCGCAACCGCGGGGGATACCTGCTGAACGTCTCCCCGGCCATCGGCGGCGCCGGCGTGTTGACCCGGTTGCGGACGTTCCGCGTTCAGGCCGGGCCGGGCCTGAGAGACGTCCAGGCGTTCACCAACCAGTTGGCTGTGATGATCAAAGCGGGCATCAACATCCGCAGCGCCATCGAGGGCATAGCCGATCAGGTTGATAACCCGAAGTTCCAGAAGATCCTCCAGCAGGTCAAGGCGGACGTCGAGGCCGGCCATCCCTTCTCCGAGGCGTTGGCGAAGCATCCCAAGGTATTCAGCCCGTTGTACGTCAACATGGTTCGGGCCTCGGAGCTGTCGGGTAATTTCGGGCAGATGCTCGAGCGCATTTCCGACTATCTCGGCCAACAGGTCGAAACGCGGAACATGGTTCGCGGGGCGATGATCTACCCGGCCATTATCGCATTCATGGCCGTTGGCACGACGGTCTTCCTTCTGACCTTCGTCCTGCCGAAATTCACCACGTTGTTCGCCGGCAAGGAGTCGCTGCTGCCGATGCCCACGCTGGTGCTGATCACGATGAGCCGATTGCTGAGAGAGTTCTGGTATCTGGTCATCGGCGGGGTCGTAGGCCTGATCCTTGCGTTCTATTACACGATCAAAACCCCCATTGGGCGTCACTACTGGGACCGGTTCAAGCTGGGCGTTCCGCTGTTCAGAAAGATGTTCAGAGCCCTTTACATCACCCGCGGCATGCACACGATGGGCGAACTGATCAGCGCGGGCGTGCCGATGCTCGAGACCATCAGAATCACCTCCGACATCTCCGGCAACACGCTCTTCGAGCGGATGTGGCTGACGGTTCACACGTCCGTCAAGCAGGGGGAAAAGATCGCCAGACCCCTGGCTGAGCAGGCCCTGCTGCCGAAGAACGTCGTCCAGATGATCTCCGCCGGCGAGGAATCCGGCAAGCTGGGTGAGGTGTTGCGAGACGTGGCTGAGTACTATGCCGGCGAGCTCCGCAACACCATCAAAACCATCACGGCGATGATCGAGCCGTTGATGATATGTCTGATGGGCTTCGTGGTGGGCTTTATCGCCATGAGCATTATTCTGCCCATCTTCAAGATGTCGACCCTCGTGAAATAAGGGAGGGAACAGAGGTGACTTAGATGACAAGGACGACCCCCCGAAGCGCCCGCGGCGGATTCACACTCATCGAGGTCGCGGTCGCGACCGCTATTGTTGGCGTCGGCGTGGTGGCAATGATGACGTCCATCGCAGCCAACACCAAGGCCAACCACGCCGGCCAATCCCTCACCCATGCGGTCTTTCTCGCCCAGGAGATCCGAGAGTGGACCATCAAGCTCCCGTTCTCCGATCCCGATCCCGGCGATGTCGGCAAGCCTCCCGGGTCGGATAGCTCTGATCCGCAAACGTTCGTCGATGACCTCGACGACCTGATGGGTGTCACCTACTCCCCCCCGCGAGACGGACTGGGCAACGCCATCACCTACATGCGGGAATGGTCGCAAACCATCAACCTGACCTGGCGAGACCCCGACAGCCTA
>SDBT01014922.1_pt1 | contig 12359 bp, 11 predicted proteins | sample 2277101 | NCBI WGS metagenome assembly SDBT01 (sample SAMN10404973, study PRJNA504765) | marine sediment metagenome | isolation source: marine sediment core GS10_PC15, 103 cmbsf | place: Arctic Ocean: Southern Knipovich Ridge | collected 2010
GTGGAATGCTTCCAGTGCCACAGTCAGATAAGACACGGATGGGATGAATGGCCAGAAGAACCCAAGCAGGTGAGTGAATCATTGTTTTATTGAGATAGAAAGTCTGCGGCAGAATTGCTGGTACAGAGCTTTGTGGGCCGCTGGAAAGTCTCGGGCCAGGTTTGGAGAACTACCAAATCGTGCCTATGCTTAGTTCCTTTTAATCTAGTTTACAACATAGCTTAGAAGTAAAGAAAGAGAAAGGAGGTGAAAAATATGAGAATATCAGCAAAACGCAAGGGTTTCTTTATCCTTGCGGTGGTTGTTACGCTTCTGGTCGGTCTTATGTTGGTCAGCTGGGTTGGTCTAGCCGCTGATGCGGAGGGAGTTGTTACAGTAGAGGTAGATGCCGGTGAGGACCAATCAAGTTTGCCTGGCGGAAGTGCGACCCTGGAGGCTACGGCTACGACCGAGGACGACTCGACAGTGACCGGTTATCAGTGGACACAGATTTCCGGTACGCCGGCAACGGTGAGTAACGCGAATGCGCAGATTGCGACGGTGATTCTGGCTGATTTGGAGGATTACAGGACTGAGCTCTTCGAGCATCTGCAGCCCCCTGATCGGTTTATGGTACAGGGTATTGATCCGCATTCTCTGGAGGTGACCGAAGAGGCCACTTTCAAGGTCGCGGTGACTACTTCCAGCGGGGTTTACACCGATACGGTTAGCGTGATGGCTCATCTTCCGTATGCTGTCACCACTGGAGTGCGAAACGTTCCCATAAATGTGCCGGTGCTGCTGCACGGAAAGATCCAGGATGTCTACAATTGGGAATTGATACTTCCGGCAGACTCCAGCGCTACGCTGGATGATCCTACAATCCGGAACCCATCCATTACTCCGGATGTTGTGGGAAGATACACTCTAACTGAACTGAACAGTGGCGCTACTCTTCACGTATATGCTGGTACCTGGCTAGGGGTTATCGTGGGGCAGGATGAGAAAGGAGAACCAGTTGCTGACGAGTCCTGTACGGTTTGCCACAACAATCCTGCAGTTCCCGACAAGTTCGTAGCATGGAAGGCTTCCGGGCATGCGGAGATTCTTACGCAAAACATCGATAATCCGGCTGGTCATTGGTCGGAAGGTTGCGCTTCCTGCCATACGGTGGGCTACGATCCAGATGCTGACAATGGTGGCTTCGACGAGTTTATGGCTGCCGAAGGTTGGGAAGTGCCACATGGGGCGGTTGGAAATTGGGCCGCGATGTTAGCCGATTATCCGGATACGGCTCGGATGGCCAACATTCAGTGTGAGAACTGTCATGGACCGCAACAGACGGGAGCACACGGGGTGGCCGACGCACGTACAAGCCTCGCGTCTGAAGTCTGTGGATCCTGTCACGGTGAACCACCACGGCACGGTCGTTTTCAACAATGGGAAGAGAGTAACCACGCAGACTATACCTTGGCGGTTGAGAGAGCTACCAATACTAGTTGCGCACGCTGTCACGTTGCTCAGGGATTCCTGGCCTGGCTTCCTCAGCTAGAGGAAGGCAATTCGGGAAACATTGAGGCTGAAATCACCTGGACGGCTGAAACAGCAGAACCGGTAACTTGTGTGGTCTGTCACGATCCTCATGGTCAGGGTAAAATCTCGGGTGAACCCAATACGGCAACTGTTCGTATTGAGGGCAACACGTCTATGCTGCCTGCCGGATTCAAGGTAATTGGTGCTGGTCGAGGTGCCCTTTGTATGACCTGTCACAACTCGCGTAACAGCGAGCGTAACGATGTGGCTATGCCGGTAACCGACGATAGGGTACCGCATACAGCGGCTCAGACCGACGTGTTGATGGGAGAGAATGCCTATTTCGTCAGTGTTGGTCGGCGTTCCCCTCATTCCCTGATCGAGGATACCTGTACTGGGTGTCACATGGTACTGTCGCCTCCGCCAGCGGAATTCAGCCGTCAAGGCGCCGGGACCAATCACTCATTCGAAGCTAGCCGCGATATCTGCACCAGTTGCCACGGTGTGTTTACAGGCGGAACGCTTGATGACGCGGTTCATGGTGGGCTGGAAGAACTGAAGCTTGCCATTGAAGTGGCGATCACCAAAGAGGTAGCGGTTCAAACCAGTGCCGGTAATACGGTAGTCCTGAAAGCCATGGGGCCGGATGAGTCTGATGTGAATATCACTAGGGGCAGCGCGGTAACCGCAGTGGAGTTCGTTGAATCGCATGGTCGACAATCGATGAATATTACCGTTGACGATGTTGTTTACGAGCATGTCAGAATGGGTCGGGATACTGATGTAATCGATCCTGATGGAAACTCGGTTGGAACACTTCTTGCATCGGATGCCGGTCAACGAATTGTCAAAGCCGGTTGGAACTACTTCTTAATAGAAGGTGATGGTAGCGAGGGTGTTCACAACCCATCCTTTACCCTGGAAGTAGTTGGTGCCTCGGTAGATGCATTGAAGTGAGGAATAATTGCGCTTTAAGCTGTTCGAGCACCTAAGCAGTAAGGAGATTTCGAGAAACTGGACCAATGATGTTACTGTTGTGGAAGCTTGAAGGAGTAAAGTCGTTAAGAACCACCCTTCCGGCGCTACCTTGCGGGTGTGCATGTGGGACGCCGGAAGGGTTTTGTTATCAGCGAGTTGACGATTTGATTGTTTTTTGAGATGATGAGGGGAGAGTAATTGCGAGAAGACAATGAACAAATTGCGATTTAAGATATGGCTAAGGGCAATGAGGGCTCCGTTCTTTCAAGCGGCAATAGTCCCGACAGTGTTGGGAACGGCAATCGCCTGGTATCACACCGGGATATTCTATTGGTACTATTTCTTGTTGGCTGCTGTGGGTGCGGCATTCATAAATGCAGGTACAAATTTGATCAATGATTATTTTGACCATCACAGCACCAGCGATGACGTAAATACGGATACAACCCCTTTTAGCGGCGGCAGTCGCATGATCCAGGAGAATCTGATTTCTCCGGAAAAAATATATTGGTCTTCCTTGATCTTTTTTGGATTGGCCGTTGTAATCGGGTCATACCTGACGTTTGCTCGAGGATTTTTTGTCCTGGCTATCGGCGCGGCAGGAGTTTTCTTGGGATATTCTTACACCGCTCCACCACTAAAGGCAGGTTATCATGGCTGGGGGGAATTACTGGTGGGCATAAGCTGTGGTCCATTGGTGGTCGCAGGCGCCTACTATGTTCAGGCGCAAACCGTCAGCTTGAAGGCGATCTTTATGTCTATCCCCGTAGGGCTCTTGATTGCCGCAGTGCTTTATATCAATGAATTTCCTGACTATCGGTTTGACAAACAAGCTGCTAAGAACAACCTGATCGTCAGAATGGGAAGAAAAAAGGCACGAAAGGGTCTCTACCTGTTGATATCAGGAGCCTATGTGTCGGTAGCTGTGGGTGTTGTCCTCAATCTGGCTCCCTGGCCCGTGCTTCTTTCTTTATCTACTCTTCCTCTGGCATGGAGGATTATGAAGATAGTCCACAAGGAATACGCCAATACCGAAAGGCTGGTACCGGCTATGTCCGGTACCGTTGTCACTCACTTAGTTACCGGGTTGCTGCTCTCGTTGGGATATGTCCTGGCCAGGGCTTATCTGTGACTGTAGAGAACATCCTCGACCCTTCGATAGATTGTGATAGGGGGCAAGGGGAAGGCTGAGGCAAACCGATGAAGCTCTTCTGGTATGCAGACCTTTTCTCGTATTACGTAAAGAGTCGTTTTCTAAATATCAAACAGCCTCTTCTGGCTGGACTGAAGATTACCCATGAGTGCAATCTCAGGTGCAGACATTGTCCTTTTTGGGAAAAAGAGAAAGTATCACTTTCTTTCGCCGAGATAAGAAACTTACTGAGATATCTTTATAATATCGGTGTGAGGTTCGTAATTGTCGAGGGAGGCGAGCCATTTATGTGGAAAGATAATGCCTACGACATCAGAGATGTTATCTCTGAGGCCAGGAAACTCTTTTTTAGTGCAGGGCTAGCCACCAATGGGACGTTCCTTTTGGAGGCCGATCCTGATATCATCTGGGTAAGCGTAGACGGACAGAGGAAAACGCATGATTTGCTCAGGGGAAAGAGCTTCGACAGGATCATGGCCAATATCGAAAGATCCACCCATCCCTGCATATATACTCATACTACCGTCAATAGCCTAAATTATGAGGAGATTCCAGGCATGGTAGAATTCCTTTCTCCCAGGGTCAAGGGACTGACATTCCAATTTCACTACTCCTATACGGAAAAGGATGTTGGTTTGAGATTAGACAGTGGGAGCCGAAAGGCAGTACTGGATGGGCTCATCAGGTTAAAGAATGATGGATTTCCGATAGCCAATTCCTATGCCTGTCTTGAGGCTTTAAAAGACAATAGTTGGCGATGTTATCCCTGGATGATTGCTAGCGTGGAACCTAATGGAAAAGTCACTCGGGGGTGCTATGCGAAGGGTCGCGGCGAAATATCTTGCAGTGAATGTGGTTTTTCTGTTCACACTGAGATATCGCTGGCCTACAGTGGCGTCATAGAATCCATCAGGACTGGCAGGAAGATCTTCTTGTCCTCTCGCAGGAGGAGCGCATGCGCAAAGTAGATTTGATTCTTCTACATCCACCCAGCGTATATGATTTTAGAAAGAAAAATGCCATATACGGGCCCGTCAGTGACGTTGTCCCTTCTACACCTATATTCGAAATGTATCCCATTGGATTTCTGACCATAGTCAATCACCTGAAGAGTTCTGGCTATTCGGTGCGCATTATCAATGTTGCCCTGAAGATGCTAAGGAGTAGACGTTTTGATGTTGAGAAACTGATTGAGTCCCTTAATCCACGCGCTTTTGGCCTAGACCTACACTGGCTTGTTCATGCCCAGGGAGGTCTGGAGTTGGCCAGCATTGTCAAAAGGTATCATCCCCATACTCCGGTGATTTTCGGTGGATTATCGGCTTCGTATTATCATCAAGAGCTCATTCTGTACCCCCAGGTTGATTACGTGCTCAGGGGCGATTCGACGGAACAGCCGCTCGGTCATCTTCTTAAGATGATTCGCCGAGGGGGGCTCCCGGAAAGCATTCCGAATCTCACCTGGCAAGACGGTGCGGGTCGAGTTCATGCAAATGTACTTTCCCATGTACCTGCTGATCTGGACGATCTTTCTTTTGACTATAGAGGTCTAATGGTCTCAAGTGTCCAACACAAAGATATTGTAGGCCATGCGCCTTTTCGAGATTGGTTTGATTATCCTATCGTCGGTATATTGCCATGGCGCGGGTGTAAGAATAGTTGCCTGACGTGCGGTGGAGCGGACTCGACCTACAAGATGACCTGTGGGAGAAATGTGCCAGCCTATCGTAGTCCTCGGTTGCTGGCGGAAGATATCGGACGGGTTTGCCGCTATCTAGGCGGTCCGATCTTCATGTTGGGCGATATTCGCCATGCGGGCGAAGAGTATGTTGAGGAATTCCTGGGTGCACTCAAGAAGAGGAGAGTCACCAACGACATTGTCCTGGAACTGTCCCTTCCACCCTCCAGGGAGTTCTTGGCAATGGTAGCTCGCTCTATTCCCAAATTCAGCCTCGAGATTTCGCCAGAGTCACATGACGAGAATGTCCGGGGGGCGTTTGGAAGGGGTTACAGCAATGATCGCCTGGAAAGCAGTATCGGGGATGCCCTGGAACTAGGCTGCAGAAGGGTAGATTTATTCTTTATGATCGGTCTGCCCCGCCAAACTCCAGAGTCGGTACGTGGTACCATTAAGTATTGTGAGGTCTTGCTGCGAAAGTTCAGTAAGAATCGTGACACTCGAATTCATCCATACATTTCTCCCCTGGCCCCTTTCTTGGACCCGGGAAGTCGAGCTTTTGAAGACCCTGAGAAGTATGGCTACAGATTGTTCTATAAAACTTTGGAACAGCACAGGCAGGCATTGGTTGCTCCCAGTTGGAAATATGTGTTGAATTACGAAACCAAGTGGATGAGCCGCGATGAATTGGTCGCATCCACATATGAAGCTGCTTTTGGTCTGAATCATTTGAAAATGAAATATGGTCTAGTTCGGAAAAAAGAGGGACACACGATGGAGATGCGAATCAGACGGGCAACAAGCGTAATGCTCCAGGTAGATGAAATAATGGCAATTGGAGACGAAAAGCTTCGGCAAGATAGAATGGACCAGCTGCATGCGGGGCTACCGCCGCTCAGTGGCAATGCCACTATTTGCAGAGAGAAAGAGCTAAGGTGGCCGGTGAAGTCAATTCGGTTCAATTTGCCTCGCATTATCTGGGCTGCTTTAGGCGGAAAGTAGTTTTCACGCCGCAAGGAGCGAAAAGATATATTTAGGTCTTGGACTGTCAAAATTGATTATGATATTCACCATTGCTTTGTGCCAAAAGAATTGCGAAGCGTGGATTTGACACAATTCTAGGCCTTAGTTATAATAAAAAAATCGTAAATATTGGAATCTATATATCTAAAGGCATTTTCAAAGAATAGGGGCTTAAGACAGTAGTCGGTGAACCGCGCGTCATTACGAAAGTCCCTCGCTTGTCCGCGTGCGGACAGGCACAGGCAGGTTTGTCATTGCGAACGGAGTGAAGCAATCTCTGTTTTGGGGTTGCAGAGTCTGTTCCGAGCGAAGCGAAGAATCTCCTAGCGCTTCCTGCAATGACAAAATAGAATGTACTTCACCGCATATTCAGGGGGGTTAATGCTAGATTAATCAAATGAAAAAGAAAAAGATCAAATTTATCATGGGGGGAATTATTGTTGCTGTAGCCATAACTTATCTGGCGTATAGCGGGATCCAAAATGCAGGCCTTTATTATCTCACTGTCAGTGAAATTAGGAACGAAGGAATCATAGCCTATGGACAATCGGCAAGGGTAAGCGGTGATGTATTAGACGGATCCATTCAGTGGGATTCCCAGGAGGGTACACTTCGTTTCGTCATTAGCGACGGAGAGAATGAGCTGCCCATAATCTATCGGGGAGTAGCTCCTGATACGTTCAGAGGTGGGGCAGAGGTGGTAGTCGAAGGAAAATATGCCCCGGAGAATATCTTCGAAGCGGACAAAATTATGGCTAAATGTCCTTCCAAATACGAGGCCCAAGAGAATGAAGAATAAAAATAGAGCTGACAACGGAGAATGGATAGTGGAGGTAACAGGGATAGAGAAATCCTTTGGGAATATTCCCGCATTAGAAGGAATAGATCTAAAGGTAAGAAAAGGTGAATTCTTAACCATTATCGGTCCTAACGGGGCAGGGAAGACTACCCTGCTCAAGATATTGTCTACCTTGATGAAGCCTTCCTCTGGGGCAGGCAAGATAGCGGGGTTCGATCTTAAGCAAGAGGAGGAGAATCTGCGAAAAGAAATCGGCATGCTATCACATCATACTTTTCTTTATGAGAATTTGACTGCTTACGAAAATATTAAATTCTATGGCCGACTCTACCAGGTCAAGAATATAGAAAAGGAAATTAAAAAAGTAATAGAAGAGGTAGGTCTAGAGAATCGTCTGCATGATACTGTTCGCACTTTCTCTCGAGGGATGAAACAACGTCTTTCCATTGCCAGATCTATTATTCATAACCCTTCTCTTTTGCTGTTGGACGAGCCTTATACTGGATTGGACCGATGGTCAGGAAGAAGATTCAAGGATATTCTCAAGCGGTTTCATGGACGGGGAAAGACTATAATCATGACTACCCATAATCTATCTTTGTCTCTGGAACTCGGTGACAGGGTAATAATACTTAGCTTGGGAAAGATTGTGCATGAGCAGGCAGTGGGGGGGATAAGTCTACTGGAACTGGAAAACCTGTATCCTCAATTCGAGCAAAGGGTGAGGGTATGAGGTTTCTTAAGAAAGTGTGGCTGATTATCTGGAAGGATCTTACGCTAGAGCTTCGGACTAAAGAGATCCTTTCCTCAATGTTTGTCTTTACTTTGTTGGTGGTAGTAATATTTAATTTCGCTTTTCAAGGGGAAAAGGTAGATATCCAAAGGTTATCTTCTGGCATCCTGTGGGTAGCTTTCACTTTCGCCGGGATTTTAGGCTTGAGTCGATCTTTTGTTTTTGAGAAGGATGAGCATTGTCTTGAGGGTCTGTTGCTCTCACCTATTCCCAGGGGAGCAATCTATCTGGGTAAGATGTTGGCCAATTTTGTCTTCATGGTTATAGTTGAGGCGATCATCTTTCCTATTTTTGCGGTTTTTTTTGATTTTGATATTCTCTATTCTATTCCTCAATTAATTCCCGTATTTTTGTTGAGCACTCTTGGCTTCGCTTCAGTGGGGACTATCCTCTCTGCTATATCGGTCAATACTAGAACCAGAGAAGTAATGTTACCCGTTCTACTCTTTCCGGTGATGGTGCCGGTAATAATTTCTGCGGTGAGGTCCACAGCCAATGTTTTGAATGGGGGACCCTTTCTGGAAACGTTCTCCTGGCTCAAACTCCTCATCGCTTTCGATATCATTTTCCTGGTGGTCTCTTTTTTAACTTTTGAGTTCGTAGTGGAGGAATAGATATAAGTTTACTTAATGTAAAGCAGAGCATAGATCCTCTAAGATTTACCTGAGTTGATAGGGAGTCAAGAGGTTATGCTTGGAAGAGAGTTGGATGAAACTGGAAAAAATATACTCACCCATTAAGGGAGAACTGAATAGAATAGAAACTGAGCTGAGGGCTCAAGTGCTTAGCTCAAAAGACAAATTTATTCTCCAGGTTAATAGATACCTTTTGGATATGGCCGGCAAGAGACTGCGGCCGTCTTTGCTACTCCTTTGTGCCAAAACGAATAATCACTGGAATGAAAAGGCTATCCACGTGGCTGTCTCCCTGGAGTTGATTCATACAGCCAGCTTGGTTCACGATGATGTTTTGGATGAGGCGGATGTAAGAAGAAATAAAGCTGTCTTAAATGCCAGGTGGGGGAATGAGCCAGCCATCCTCACCGGAGACTACCTATATTTCAAGGCGTTCTCTATTCTATCGCAGCTTGAGGTCCCCAGAATATCTTCTATAGTCTCCCTTGCTGCCGAGCAAATGTGCGAGGGGGAAATAATTCAGACCTGCAAAACCCGCCAGTTGGATCTGAGCGAAGAAGCTTATTTGGAAATCATAAGAAAAAAGACTGCTTCGCTTATGGCTGCTAGCTGTGAGGCAGGAGCGGTTCTTTCAGGAAGTCACCCTTCCCTTCAGAAGGCTCTGGCCCGTTACGGGCTTAATTTTGGCATGGCCTTTCAAATCATTGATGACTGTCAGGATTTAACCGCCTCACCCGGTGAGACAGGGAAGTCAACCTACAAGGATATCGAACAAGGTAAAATGACTCTACCCCTGATTTATCTGGTAAAGAGGGCCTCTAAGAAGGACAAGCAGGCATTAATCAATCTTTTTGAGCGAAAGCGAGAAGAGGTGATTGCTCTCCTCGCCAGATATGAGACTATTGCTTTGTCCCTGCAACGGGCAAAAGAATATCTGATCAAGGCCAAAGACGAACTAAAGGCAGTGGAAAATTCTGAGGCTAAAGACGCCTTGTACCAACTTGGAGATTATCTTCTGAAACGGGTGGAGATCGTCGGGTAATAATTACTTGGTGAAATGGACGTTTTGAGAAACTGCATCGATCTCTTTGACGGTGAGGAAACATCTCTGTTTGGCATAAATGAGAAAGGAGGAAGTTCAATGGGAAAGAGAGCAATACACCTTATAGTAGTGGTGTCACTGATCTTGGCAGTGGGAAGTATGTTTGCGGCATTTTCTCAGGGAAAGGAAGCGGAAATCCCTCGCATCCCCGGTATTACGGTCGAAGATACCAGGCCCAACGGGTGCGTGGACTGTCACCGCGAGGACGGTTCCGAAAAGCCTGCTCTGAAGACGCTCATTAAGGAATGGACCGAAGAGGTTCCGTCTGAATTATTGGAAAAAGCCCAGGCAGCCGCGCCTGCAGGCGTAGAATTAAAGGGTAAACATGCTGACATAGTGGCCATGATTGCCAATATCCCTATGGATTGCCTGACTTGTCACAGCGAAAAAATGTCAAAAGCTATTAACGCCCCGGAATTGGCAAGATTAATGCATCTAATCCATTTTGCGGGAGGAGAGGAGAATGAGTTTATTACCGAGTATGAAGGCCAGTGTGTCCAGTGCCACACATTGAACAAAGAGACGGGAGAGTTAACCATCCAGAACGCAGAGGTATGACAGATAATTCTGCTGACGTTCATATTGGAGTATTATTTGTTTTAGGAGTGAGGCCGGTATGTATGAACGGCGTAGGGTGTTTGCGCGTGGAGAGACCGCATGGTGATAGGGGAGTTGTGGGAATAAGGAGAAAGGGCGAATAGAATAATGTTGCTACTGGTAGGCATGAATTATAGAACTGCTCCTCTTAGAGTTAGGGAGAGGATAGGGTTCAGCGAGGACAATCTAGAGAGATTCCTTCCTCTGCTTCCTGCCTGTGAAGGTATTCAGGAAACAGTCATTCTTTGTACCTGTAATCGAATGGAGATTTACGCCTGGGTCAAACAGCTTGAAGCGGGGGTGGCCTCTATAAAAGATTTCATAGCTAAGAGTTATCGGGGAGGCGATAGACTCGATTCTTTTTTGTATACTCTTACAGACGAGAAGGCAATTACCCATCTATTTAGAGTATCTGCCGGTCTTGATTCTCAGGTGTTGGGAGAAAATCAAATTCTGGGTCAGGTAAAGAGAGCCTATCAGTTGGCTTTAGAGAAAAATAATACCAATGGTTTCCTTAAACTTCTGTTCCATCGCTCTATCAGTGTTGGAAAGAGAGTAAGGGAGAAAACCAAAATTTCCTCAGGAAGAGTATCAGTAGGTAGTGTGGGAGTAGAACTTGCCAAAAGAACATTGACCAATTTGAAAGATAAAACTGTCTTAATTATGGGAGCGGGAAAGATAAGTGAGTTGGTAGTGGCTAGTTTAGCCAGGGAAGGAGTGAAGACCCTCATTATTTCCAATCGGACTTATCAGAAAGCTTGTGATCTGGCTCAGGTTTTTGAAGGTAAAGCAATTAGATTTGATAGACTTGAGGAGGGCCTCAAGGAAGCAGATATGGTGATAAGTTCTACTACTGCTCCTCATTACCTAATCAAAAAGTCCATGCTTAAGAAGATAATGAACGGGCGAGATAAGTCCTTGCTCTTCATTGATCTTGCTCTACCTCGGGATGTCGAACCAACCGTAGCCAGCCTGCCCGGGGTAACTCTATACAACATGGAGGATCTGGACCTGGTAATTCAGGGGAACATGGTAAGACGGAGAAAGAAGGCAGAAAAGGCAGAAGGGATTGTTAAGGAAGAGACCAAAGAGTTTATCAAGAAAATGAAGAAAAACGGTTGGAATAAAGAGAAAATTCTGGGATAGGCAAACTGTGAGAAAGATTATTATAGGCACGCGGGCTAGCAAACTAGCTCTTAGGCAAGCCGAAGAAGTAAAAATTGCCCTGGAAAAGCTAGGTCCTCACCTGGAAGTAATTCTTAAAAGAATAAAAACCAGGGGAGACGTACTTAAAGACTGGAAACCGGAAGGAAACCAGGCGGGCAAAGGTCTTTTTGTCAAAGAGATAGAAGACGCTGTTCTATCCGGTGAAATTGATTTAGCCGTACATTCTATGAAGGATCTTCCCACCCAGCTTCCCAAGGGATTAGTCATTGCTGTTGTTACTAAAAGAGGAGATCCCAGAGATGTTCTTATCTCCCGAAGCGGCCTTTCTTTAGATGAGCTTCCCCGGGAGGCCAGAATCGGAACCAGCAGCTTGAGAAGAAAGTTGCAGTTAGTTTCCTATCGAAGGGATTTACAAATAGTACCCCTGAGGGGAAACCTGGATACCAGATTAAGGAAACTGGAAAAGGAAGAGATAGATGCTATCGTAGTGGCTGCGGTGGGGTTGATCCGGTTAGGCTGGCAGAATAGAGTTACTCAATACCTATCTTATGAGATAATGCTTCCTGCCGGAGGACAAGGCGCTCTGGGAATTCAGGTTCGAGATGATAATGAGGAAATTAGAGGAATGCTAGAGCCTTTGAATGATGACGATTCCAGGGTAGTCACAACTGCTGAAAGGAGTTTTCTTCACCGGTTAGGTGCTGGATGTCGGGCGCCGGTGGCTGCGCTGAGTAGGCTGCGGGAGAAAAAACTCATTCTGGAGGCATTAGTTTTCAGCTCCCAGGGGAAAGAAATCTTACGCCAAAAAGTGGAGGGTTCTCCTGAGAATCCGGAAGAATTGGGTCTACAACTTGCCCAAAAAATGTTTGCTAAAGGATTGAAAAAAGCCGCATCAGGTTTCGTTTTCCGGAGACCTGATGTT
>SDBT01014923.1_pt1 | contig 12359 bp, 11 predicted proteins | sample 2277101 | NCBI WGS metagenome assembly SDBT01 (sample SAMN10404973, study PRJNA504765) | marine sediment metagenome | isolation source: marine sediment core GS10_PC15, 103 cmbsf | place: Arctic Ocean: Southern Knipovich Ridge | collected 2010
AGAAGAAAAATCATCTCGAAAACCAAGAAATAGTCTTGAAAAATCTGATGAAAAAACTCTACCAACTTATCAGAAAAGAAATTTACTAGAAAAAGAAGATCAAAATATATACGATCTTTCTTGTGATTTCAAACTACGAAGCCTGAAGAAAACCATGAAAAAAGTAATGAGATTACCAACGCTGAAAAAGGTTAAAGATTTGGGCAAAAAGATGTCAAGAAAAATGATATGGTTAATGTTTGGAGGTATCGATGCATTGAATTTTCATTTTAGCAATCCATCATTACATAATTCTTTCTTCGATCTTCTTATGATTCCCATGGAATCTAGCGAAAAAAATAGTATTAATGAACATATGAATACTGTCAGCAAAGAGATAACTGGTAACTTGAATATGCATATGATGAGATTATCAAACCAACCTGATTCTGAATCGATAAAAGACCTTATTAAAAAATGTGGTAGCTTAGAGAACAGAACAAGATTCGTTTGTGAAAACAAAACCAATTCACAACATGTTATAGATCTCATTTATTCAACCAAGGAAATTACTACAGAACAAATAAATGGTAATAAGAAAATATATAGAGAATACAGAACTCCTTTTGTAATTATAAGATATAAACAAAAGTCAGACTTTAAAACTATAATAGATCCATTAGATTATCAAGGTATTAAATTTATGTCTATATGTCAAGTATACGAAGAAGTTTTTCATAAAGCTGATGATTTTTCTAAAAAACTTAGAAAAGGAGTTAGTGATTTAACAGAAAAAGAACGAGAACAGTATAAATCAGAATTTGAAAGTTGGAAACTGAGAAAAGAACAAGCACGAAAAATTTTATTTCAATCAGGGTTAACAATGACGTGTATTACTATGGAAATGTTAACCAGAAGATGCTTTCCTCTTCTTGAATTGGATAACTCCCAATTAACCGGAAAACTTTCATTGAATGATATAGAATATCAAATAAGAGAATTAGAAATTAAATCAGAAAGTAAGCGTAGAATATCAGTTCTTAAAGATTATAGTACAGCAGAAACAAGAAAAAATAGCAGTAAAGAAAATATTGCTATGAAAGAATTAATTTATAGAGCTGTTAGTGTCGGATTTTTGCCTAATAATAAAAGTCTATTGGAAGTTCTCAATAACGATTTTAACAGCGATTTACTTTACGAAATTCGCCAAACAATTATTGGAATTTAAAGATGGGGGTCGAAAATTTTATAATTCACTTCGTTCACATTTCAATGAATTCTTAGGCTATTAATTAATTTGTGAATTTTAGATGTCATAAAATTCTCGACCTTATTTAGAGGAGATTTTTTGAATTTAAAATAAAAATCAAATACAATGAGTAAATAAATTCCCAAATGTAAAATGGTCAATACTAATCGGGTTAAAGATGTGATACTTGGTACTCTGTTTTCAGTAGCCCTTTTAGCATTGATTAGTAGAGGAATTGATTGGAGTTCTGAAAAATGTCCATTTGATACTGATAATACTAAATTAGTTATATACGCATTGATTTTAGCAACAACTTTCTATATTTTGTTCTGGAGGGATAATAAATCCAAGTGATTTGTAACAATTAATTAATAACCTAAGGATTATTTTTCATCACAATTATTGAAATGTAAACTAAGGCCTACGTATGCTCTCGTTTCCTAATTAATCCACAAATTTCTAATTTTAATAATGATTTTCATTATAAAAAATTTTTCTTAATATCAATTATTTTTTGGCAAAATGAATTTTATAAATGAACGTTGAATCCTATAAATTTTGTAAATGAACACTGGAGTAATTATATGGATATTATATTTTACTATTGGATTAACAATGATTATCTTACCTTTGACTGAAGCAATTATCACGGCTGATAATTGCATTACATTAATTAACTTACAAGCATGGTTATATGTTCAAGCTGGAACCCAAATTGTTCTTTATTTAGTCGTGTTACCATATTGCTTAGAAATATATTTATATAATTTTACTGAGAATAAAATCCAGTTTCCAAGATCAATATTTAGATCAAGTTGTATAGCAACCATTATATTCTGCTTATTTGCTATTGCTTGGGCAGGAGTAGGAATTCATGAAAGAAACACTTGTCCAATTTCCCAAACCACCAATATCATATTAGCATCATCAGCGATGAGTTTATCTTTTTATATAATTGGAGTTCTTATTGTAATATTAATATTATGTCTTGATGTGTGCTCTAGTTATTAATATTTCCAAATGTGTGCTCTATTAATATTTTTTCTTTTTAACATTTTCCTTTTATATAATAAGTATTTGTAGTTTTAGTTATTGGCATTCCCAATAAATATGAGTGCTCCACTTGTTAATATTATATGTTTCATAAAAACATATAACCTTTAAAAAAATAATAGGATTTTATTTTTCCGAATTTATTTTACGTTTTTTCTTTTTGCTATTTTCCTTTGTAAATTTGGTTTCACAACTTTTTCTGACTTTTAACACCACTTCAAGATCGTCCTTATGAGAAAGTTTTATATGTTTATATATTTCTTCTTCTCTCAATATAAATTCTCTTTGGAAATCGCCCTCATAGAAAACATTTCCATTTTTATACAATTTTCCTTTTCCCCACTTCATTCCTTGTTTAAAATCGCCCTCATACTGAATCTTCCCATTTTCATACAATTTTCCTTTTCCCCACTTCATTCCTTGTTTAAAATCGCCTTCATAACAAATATTTCCTTTTTTATTATATAATTTTCCTTTTCCATGCCACAATCCTCTATAAAAATCACCTTCATAGGAAAGATTTTCATTTTTATATACTTTTCCTTTTCCCCACTTCATTCCTTTTTGTAAATCACCTTCATAACGAATATTTCCATTTTCATATACTTTTCCTTTTCCCCACATTAATCCTCTATGAAAATCACCTTCATAGGAAACATTTCCATTTTCATACAATTTTCCTTTTCCATGCCACAATCCTTGTTTAAAATCACCATCATACTGAATCTTCCCATTTTCGTACAATTTTCCTTTTCCATACCACAATCCTTGTTTAATGTCGCCCTCATACTGAATCTTCCCATTTTCATACAATTTTCCTTTTCCATGCTGTATTCCTCTACAAAAATCACCTTCATAACGAATATTTCCATTTTCATATACTTTTCCTTTTCCCCACATTAATCCTACTTGAAAATCACCTTCATAGAGAAAATTTTCGTTTTCATATTGTTTTCCTTTTCCATGCTTCAATCCTCTATGAAAATCACCTTCATAGAAAAGATTTCCATTTTCATATTGTTTTCCTTTTCCATGACACGATCCTTGTTTAATGTCGCCCTCATACCACATTTTTCCATTTTTATATTGTTTTCCTTTTCCATGCTGTATTCCTCTATGAAAATCACCTTCATAGAAAAGATTTTCATTTTTATATACTTTTCCTTTTCCCCACATTAATCCTCTATGAAAATCACCTTCATAGAAAAGACTTCCATTTTCATATTGTTTTCCTTTTCCATGAAAAAATTCTGGTATAAAATCACCTTCATACCACATTTTTCCATTTTTATATTGTTTTCCTTTTCCCCATATGAATCCTTGTCGAAAATCACCTTCATACCACATTTTTCCATTTTCATATAATTTTCCTTTTCCATGATTCAGTCCTCTATAAAAATCACCTTCATACCACATTTTTCCATTTTCGTACAATTTTCCTTTTCCATGAAAAAGACTTTTTTTACAATCCCCTTCGTAATGAAGATTTCCATTTTCATATAATTTTCCTTTCCCATTTGACTCTCCATTCGAAAAATATCCATCAAAATATTGCTTTCCGTTATCGCAAAAAATAATATGATTACCAGATATATATTCTTTGTCTATAATTATCGGTTCGTTAATAACAACATAAAATTTTTTATTGTTTTTAATTATATAATGTCTTTTTATTTTTTCTTTTGAATCTTGTTCTGGGAAATCCATTTTAATCTTTTTTATCTAATTATAAAAATCTATATTTTAATTTCAAATTTCCAACTTTCCGCCAAATACTCAATCATTAATAACTTAATATCTTTATTTACAAAGTTCTTTCTTTTACAGATCAGCAACCACAACATTACTATATTTTTAAACTCTTTGGGATAATATTTGTAGGTCTTGAATCTGTTCCACCTGGGAAGATAAGTTTTCCAATCAGTTAAAACCTTATTCATATCATCTGAATAATTGCTGTTTACAGCAGTAGTGGCACCGTTGTTCAATAATAACTTGACAATTTCTATGTAGTTATATTTGGAGGCCCATATCAGAGCAGTCCAACCATGTTTATTTTGTAAATTAACATTTATTGTTTTATTTGTTAATAATAACTTGATGATTTCTATATAGTTATATTTGGAGGCAAATATAAGGGCAGTATTTCCATAATAATTTTGTAAATTAACATTTATACTTTCTACCTTCAATAATAACTTAACTATTTCTGTCCTTCCATTTTTGGAGGCCCATATCAGAGAAGTCCAACCATGTTTATTTTGTGAATTAATATTTATTGTTTTAACTTCTAATAATAACTTAGTAATTTCAATATTTCCTGTTATAGAGACACATATCAAGGCACTATTTCCATATTTATCTTGTATATTAATTTCTTTCATAATATTATCATAATCTCTAACATCATCGATATCGTTGTTTTTAATGAGAGAAATAAGAGACATTTTTCCTCTTATAAAAATCTATATTTTAATTTCAAATTTCCAACTTTCCGCCAAATACTCGATCATCAATAACTTAATATCTTTACTTACAAAGTTCTTTCTTTTACAGATCAGCAACCACAATATTACTATATTTTTAAACTCTTTGGGATAATATCTGTAGGTCTTGAACCTGTTCCACCTGGGAAGATAAGTTTTCCAATTAATTAAAACTTTATTAATGTCGTCTGAATAGTTATATTTTGCATGCGTAACAGTAGCACCTTTGGCCAATAATAACTTAACTACCTCTATATTGCCATTTATGCAGGCATGCATCAGGACAGTATTTTCATTTTTAGTTTGTAAATTAACGTTTATACTTTCATGTTCTAATAATAACTTAACTATTTCTATATGGTTATTATCGGAGGCCCTCATTAGAGCCGTAAAGTTATAAATATCGTCTTGTACATTAACATTTATAGTTTCGTGTTCTAATAATAACTTAACCACCTCTACGTTTCCTTTTCTGGAGGCACACATCAAGGCAGTCCATCCATGATTATCTTGTATATTAGCATTTATTGTTTTAATTGTCAATAACAACTTAACTATTTCTATATTTCCCAACTCGGAGACGCATATCAAGGCGGTTTGTCCATAATTATTTTGTAAATTAACATTTATTGTTTCATGTTCTAACAATAACTTGACAATTTCTATATAATTTTTTCTGGAGGCCAATATCAGGGCAGTATCTCCAAAATCACTTTGTAAATTAACATTTATTGTTTTAATTGTCAATAACAACTTAACGATTTTTATATAGTTATTTGTGGAGGCCACTATCAGGACAGTATTTTCATATTTGTGTATATTTATATTTATTGTTTCATTCAATAAAAAATCTCTAACACCATCAATATTATTGTCTTTAACATAATATATAAGAGACATTTTCTATTTATTTCTTATTTCTTATTTTATAAGAAATAAATATTCAATTTAACTTCCAACTTTCCGCAAAATACTCGATCATCAATAACTTAATATCTTTGCTTACAAAGTTCTTTCTTTTGCAGATTAGCAACCACAACATTGCAATTTCATTAAACTCTTTGGGGTAATATCTGAATGTCTTGAATCTGTTCCATTTGGGAAGATAAGTTTTCCAATTAGTTAAAACCTTTTTAATATCGTCTGAATAGTTACTGTTTACAGGTATAGTAGTGGCACCTTTAGCTAATAATAACTTAACTACCTTTATATAATGATTTTTGGATGCCAATATCAGGGCAGTTTCTTCATAATCATTTTGTAAATTAACATTTATGCTTTCGTGTTCTAATAACAGCTTGATGATTTCTATATGGTTTTTATAGGAGGCAAATATCAGGGCAGTTTCATTATAACCATTTTCTAAATTAACATCTATCGTTTCATGTTCTAATAACAGCTTGATGATTTCAATATTGTTATTATTGGAGGCATACATTAGGGCAGTTTTTCCATAATCATTTTGTAGATTAACATTTATTGTTTTGACTTCCAATAACAAAATGACAATTTCTATATGTTCATTTTTGGAGGCAATTATCAAAGCAGTATCTCTATCATGATCTTGTAGATTAACATTTATAGTTTCGTGTTCTAATAATAACTTAACAATTTCTATATTTCCAAACTCGGAGACGCATATCAAGGCAGTTCTTCCATAATTATTCTGTAAATTAACATTTATTGTTTCAACCTTTAACAGCAAAACGACAATTTCTATATGTCCATTCCAGGAGGCCTCTATCAGGGCAGTATCTCCATCATAATCTGGTAGATTAGCATTTATTGCTTCGTTTTCTAATAGCAACTTAACTATTTCTATATGGTTATAAGAGGAGGCAAACATCAGGGCATTATTTCCATATTCATTTTGTAAATTAATTTCATTTTCTAATTTATTTTCTGATAGGAAATCTCTAACACCATCGATATTGTTTTTCTTAACAAGAGAAATAAGACTCATTTTCCTCTTATAAAAATCTATATTTTAATTTCAAATTTCCAACTTTCTGCCAAATACTCGATCATCAATAACTTAATATCTTTGCTTACAAAGTTTTTTCTTTTACAGATTAGCAACCACAACATTGCAATATTATTAAACTCTTTGGGATAATATTTATAGGTCTTGAATCTGTTCCACTTGGGAAGATAAGTTTTCCAATTAGTTAAAACCTCGTTTATGTCGTCTGAATAACTAGCATTTGAAGGAACAATGGCACCGTTGTTCAATAATAACTTGGTAATCTCGACATATCCTTTTTTGGAGGCCCACATCAGAGCAGTATCTCCATAGTTATTTTGTAAATTAATATTTATACTTTCGTGTTCTAATAACAGCTTGATGATTTCTATATAGTTATATTGGGAGGCACACATTAGGGCAGTCCTTCCGTTTTGAGCTTGTAGATTAACATTTATACCTTCATGTTCTAATAATAGCTTGATGATTTTAATATTTCCTGTTAAGGAGGCATATATCAAGGCAGTATCTTCACCATAATCTTGTATATTAACATTTATTGTTTTAACTTCTAATAATAGCTTGATCATTTCATTATCTCTATTATTGGAGGCACACATCAGGGCATTATTTCCATATTCATTTTGTAAATTAATTTCATTCATAATATTATCATAATCTCTAACACTATCAATATCGTGGTTCTCAACAAGAGAAATAAGACTCATTTTGCCTATAGTTTTTTAGAAAAATTTTAATTTCAAATTTCCAACTTTCCGCAAAATACTCGATCATCAATAACTTAATATCTTTACTTACAAAGTTTTTTCTTTTACAGATCAGCAACCACAACATTACTATATTTTTAAACTCTTTGGGATAATATCTGTAGGTCTTGAATCTGTTCCACTTGGGAAGATAAGTTTTCCAATTACTTAAAACCTTTTTAATATCATCTGAATAGTTATTGCTTTCAGGTCTAGAGGCTCCTTTGCTCAATAATAACTTAACTATCTCTATATTGTCATTATCGGAGGCATGCATTAGGGCAGTTTTTCCATAATCATCTTGTATGTTGATGTTTATACTTTCAGTATTTAACAACAACTTAACAATTTTAATAGAACCTGCTCCGGAGGCTAATATCAGGGCAGTATTTTCAGCAATATCTTGTTTATTAACATTTATTGTTTTATTTGTCAATAGTAAAATGACGATTTCAATGTTTCCTTTCCATGAGGCCCATGTCAAAGCGGTATCTCTATCATAATCTTGTAGATTAACATTTATTGTTTCGACCTTCAACAACAAAATGACAATTTCTTTATAGTTATTCCTAGAAGCACTTATCAGGGCAGTATCTCCATCTTCATCTTGTAAATTAACATTTATATTTTCGACATCCAATAACAACCTGACGATTTCTATATTATTATTTGCGGAGGCCCACACCAAGGCAGTATTTCCAAAATTGTTTTGTAAATTAACATTTATTGTTTTATTTGTCAATAATAACTTAACTATTTCAATTCCATTTTGTGTGTCATTTTTGGAGGCAATTATCAGGGCAGTTTCTCCAAATAGATTTTGAATATTAATTTCATTCACAATATTATCATAACCTCTAACACCATCAATATCGTTATTCTCAACAAGAGAGATAAGACTCATTTTCTCTTATAAAAATCTATATTTTAATTTCAAATTTCCAATAAGGACGAAAATTTTATGACATCTAAAATTCGCAAATTAATTAATAACCTAAGATTTTTCAGCAATTCATTGAAATGTGAACGAAGTGAATTATAAAATTTTCAATTTAACTTCCAACTTTCCGCCAAATACTCAATTATCAATAACTTAATATCTTTGCTTACAAAGTTCTTTCTTTTACAGATTAGCAACCACAACATTGCAATTTTATTGAACTCTTCGGGATAATATCTGTAGGTCTTGAATCTGTTCCATTTGGGAAGATAAGTTTTCCAATTAGTTAAAACATCATTTATATCGTCTGAATAACTAGCATTTGAAGGAATAGAAGCACCTTTGCTCAATAATAACTTAACTACCTCTATATTGCCAGTTATGCAGGCATAAATCAGGACAGTATCTCCATTTTTAGTTTGTAAATTAACATTTGTTGTTTCATGTGTCAATAATAACTTGACAATTTCTATATTATTATTGGAGACATAAAACAGAGCCGTAAAGTTATAAATATCATCTTGTGCATTAACATTTATAGTTTCATGTTCTAATAATAACTTAACCACCTCCATGTTTCCTTTTCTAGAGGCCCACATCAGGGCCGTATATCCATTTTTATCCTGTGAATTAACATTTATTGTTTTATTTGTTAATAATAACTTGGCGATTTCTATATGTCCAGAGATGGAGGCCCACATCAGGGCACTATATCCATAACAATTTTGTAAATTAACATCTATTGTTTCATGTTCTAATAATAACTTGACAATTTCTATACGTCCAAACATGGAGGCTAATGCTAGGGCAGTATCATCTTTAATATCTTGTATATTAACATTTATTGTTTTATTTAATAAAAAATTTCTAACACCATCGATATTATTGTGTTTAACAAGAGAAATAAGAGACATTTTTGAAACGAAAAAATCCGATATTTTAATTTCAAATTTTACTTGAGGCAGGTTCCAGAAGTGCATGCCACATCATTGGTACATTTCTTAATCCTTGTGGTACAATAGTTTCGAATACTGCTCTTATCTCTTTCATATTTTTCTTTTTGTCTTGCCATAAAAGAGGTACAACTAATTTTTTATTCGGTAGATGATCAAATACCAACTCGAATGAAAAATTACTCACCTCAAGATAAAGATTTTTATTATCAAAAGAAGTGGAGAAATTAACATCGTTCGCTGAATATCTATTATCAAGATCTCTTTGAATGTCACTAATAAGCACCATATAAAAAGCTTCTTTTTGCTTTTCACTATATGTGGTAATTTGAAAAACTTCATAAATTTTCCTGGTTGTAAGGAACTTTTCTTTTCCGAGATCCCAGTTATTATTTTGTGTAATTAATTTTACTTTAAATACTTCTCGATGATGTTTTAAGCTATCGTTATTGAACTCTTCAAGATAAAATTTCATCATAGGAAGCCAGATATTAAAATACCTAATGAGATTTCCAACAACTGGATGTGATTTCTGTGGTGATATTTCATTCTCAGGAAATTTCTTCATTACTTGTTTTTCTGTAAAATGTTTGTTATTGATATAATCGAAAAAAGTTTCGGCTCTTATTGCCTCTTGAATACCAGCTAAAGCAGTTAGAGCATCGATTTTATCTACATTCAAATCAGATGAAGAATGTACTTGATCTATTGATTTAACAGTTATTCCTTTTTCAGTATGAATTCCCAATTTTCCGTTTCTTGTCCAACTTTTAATATTATGACTGCTATTATCAATAAGGACTAACGCTGCTGTAGGATTTATCTGTTCTAACATTTTAATAACATCAATCTTACCAACTACATCTACTTCTTTAACTCCAAACTTCTTTACCAATCTTTTTCTATTTCTCCAATCGAGAACCACCACCTCTACGTTCATTCTCATAATATTACCAACATCCACAAATGCTTTTTCCACCTGCATTTTCATAGAACTTGACCAGACACCATTAGTAAGTATATAAACAGGATAACCCAATTTAATAACTTTATTAATGGAAGATCTTGATTCTGGAAGAACCATTGTTTCTTTTCCATCTGTAATAGTACTATGAACATCAATACCAATTAACATTCTTTGAGTTGAAAAATGTTTCTTTAATACTTCTACTGTAACATTCATCCCAGTAATAAACTTGACTCGTCGTCCTAATATCGCTTTGATTTCATCAACTGTTAATCCGTGAATTCCATCAGATACTTTGACAACATCAACTTTGTTTGCTTTCCAAGCTTTTACATTATTATTATCAGATGATATGAAATAAAATTTGGCAACATCAGCAGTATGCTTAAGAATAAAAAGCGCATCTAAATTATTTTTATTGCTTTCAGATTTTTTTCCTGTTAATTTTTTAATTAAATTTTTTCTCATTGGTAATGTAAGTACTAATATTTGTTTCTTATAACCAATAAATATTTGCCTCGTTAATATCTCTGTTTTGTTGTTCCATTTTATATCTTGTACAACCAATACAACAGTAAATTCTTCCCTAATAATTAAACCAATAGCATTTTTGACTTCGGAATGGATCTTTGTCTCACTTTTATCAATTAAAGTACTATGTATATCAAAAACAGCTATTTTAGTGTCTCTTGAAAGTAGAGATCTAATCTTACCTAAACTTATATCAGAATCAGAAACAAACGATGTCATTTAATTATCGAATTTATTATTGTGTTTGTTTTAAGTGGTTCTTTAAAAAACAAAATCAAAATGGATAAAAATGGATAAAAGTATTTTCGCCCTTACTGCAAAAGCAATCCTTAAAAATCCTTAAAAAACAAAATCAAAATTGATAAGTTACAAAAGCAGTTATTAAAATATTTAAATGGAGAAAAAAGTTTTATCTTCCGATAAGCCTGAAGGATGTTGCCATTCATATAAAATTAAAGGACCTATATTATTATACTCAATTACAGCGGTGGATCCAATCAAAGATCTCAAAATAACTGATGGTCGTCGAATTATCATAGGTTATCGAAATTATGAAGTTTATAATAGATCTATTGGAGATCCTTGTTTTTCAATGGATAAACCATATAAAGTATGGATCGAATTAGAACTTATAACTGAAACAAAGACTGAATTTACAATTCTCTATAAACCGATGGACGAAAAAGCTTGGGAGAATTTTTTAATGCCCAAATTTCAAGAAGTTTATGGTGATACCAATAATGTCTTTCGTTCTCATAACTCTGGAACCGTTTATATTTTTTCAGATGATAAAGAACCAGTTAAAAATCTTCTTATTGATTTGGGTGATCGAACAACTCACATGGAGATTAGCTTTGAGGGAATTCATGAGATGAAAGTAACACCAAAAATGACTGTGTTTGCATTTAACAAAAAGCGGATAATTCATACATTATTTATTAGTGATCCATACGAGAAATATTGTCCATGGTATAGTTTAATGAATAACAAACAGAAAGAAGCAGCTCTTAAGAAGTTAGTTGAACTAGGTTTAATAGAAGAAGAAATAAATAATAAGGATGTTAAATTACCACCATTAACCATTAATGCTCGTTTGGACTAAATATTTATATTTTTCTTTGAGAAATATAACTTGTTTTAAACAGTTCTTCAAAAAACAAAATCAAAAAGAATGAATAAGTTGCAAAAGTAGTTCTTCAAAAAACAAAATCGAATAGAATTTTCAAGCTGCAAAAGCAATCTTTAAAAGTTGCAACTTGAAAAATGAAGTTATTGAAATGTGAATTATGAAATTTTCAAGTTGCAAAAGCAATCCTTAAAAGCAATCCTTAAAATGGCTGTGTCTATCGAAGCTTCTAGCTTAAATGCCAAACTAATACAAGATATTAAATCAGACCTCATCCATGTAGCTAAAAAGAATCTTCATAATAAAAAAGATAAAACGATTGAGTGTTATACAGAAATCACAGAA